>Ga0209062_1001326_pt1 | contig 45808 bp, 33 predicted proteins | sample Coa_R2_2_FD_187158 | JGI IMG/M metagenome (GOLD analysis project Ga0209062, IMG submission 187158) | Surface soil microbial communities from Centralia Pennsylvania, which are recovering from an underground coalmine fire - Coalmine... | ecosystem: Environmental > Terrestrial > Soil > Unclassified...
CCCAGGGCCGATCGACGGCCGTAGCAATCCCCGTGGGCTCCTGCACGTGCGATGCCGTGCTACCCATCCCCATTATATCGCTCCTGCCAGGCTTGGCCTGCGGAATAGCAAACATCTCCGTAGATATCGGTGAGCAGCGCCCCACCTGTCAAGCACCCAATTGGGGGATCAGACCCCAGCAGAGAAGGGCCACCCTTAGATCGCGCCCACGACGCGCAGGCGGCGCAGGCCGGCGCTCAGTACGCCGTAGCCGAGGGCGTACACCACCAGCAGCGGCGCACTGGCCAGCAGCGCCCCCGTAGCGATCAGGGCGTACTGCGTGTCCAGGCGCCCGATGAAGTGCCCCAGCTCTATCGGCACCGTCTGCAGGCTGTCGTCTTGCAGCACGATGGTCGGCAGCAGGTACTCGTTCCAGCTCGCCAGGAAGGCCCACACCGCCACCACCGCCACCGTGGGCAGCGCCAGTGGGAGCACTACCCGCCCCAGTACCTGGCGCGGCGCTGCCCCGTCCACCTCCGCCGCTTGCAGCAACTCCACCGGCAGCGCGCGCAGCGCGCCCCACAGCAGCAGGATGGACAGCGGCAGCCCGCGGGCCACCTCTGGCAGGATCACACCCAGCGGTGTGTTGAACAACGCGGTCGCCTGCAACAGGTTGAACAGCGGAATCAGCACCACCTCGGTGGGCTGGAAGAGCCCGACCGCCAGCGCGACGAGGCCCAACGCGCGCCATGGCTGCCGCGCCCGATCCAGGGCGAACGCGGCCGGGACGGCCAGCGCCACGGTGGCGACCGTGGCGACCAGAGCAATGCCCAGGCTGTTCGCGAAGGCTCCCCCCAGGCCATCGGCCCAGACCGCGGCCACGTCGGACCCGATACTCTCCCCCGGCCCCAGGCGGCCGGCCTGCACTACCAGCCAGGCCGGCGGTAGCAACGTCAGGCCCGCGGCCGCCACCAGGCCCAACCCGGCGACCCAGCGGCCTCGACGCGGCCGCGGCACCGTCCGCCCTCCCTCCGCCGTGTCGCTCGTGGGGGCGTGGCCGCGCGCCACCGCCAGGGCCAGCAGCGTCAGCAGCAGGCCGATACCTGCGGCGACACCGGCCACCGCGGCGCCCACTCCCACCTGGCCCAATCCGAAGACCCGGCCCTCCATGTCCAGTTCCAGGGTGGTCGTGGCGTAGCCCGGGCCCCCGCTGGTGAGCAGCGCAACCAGATCGTAGGAGGGCACCGCACACAGTGCCGTCGCCACCGTGGCCAGGGGCAGCGCGCCGCGCAAGGCCGGCAGGGTCAGGTGGCGGAAGCGGGCCCACGGGCCCGCCCCATCCAGAGCCGCCGCCTCGTGCACCGCGGCCTCCTGGCCCGCCAGCACCGCCCCGAAGACGAGCAGGCTGAGCCCGAAGGCCGCCCAGCAGGCCGCCGCGAGCAGCGCCCCCAGGGCGAAGCCGGGATCGCCCAGCCAGTCCACGGCCAGCAGGCCCAGGCCCAGCGCCCGCAGCAGACCGTTGAGCAGGCCGTGCAGCGGCGTGTATACCAGCTTCCAGGTCACGGCGATGACCGCGCTGGGCAATAGCAGTGGCACCATCAAGGCCGCGCGACAGAACGCGGCCAGCCGCTTCGGGGCCCGCCCCAGTAGCAGGGCCAGCCCCAGGCCCAGCAGGACCGGCACCACCAGCGTGACCCCCAGCCAGATCAGGCTATGCTGCAGCTCGGCGAGGAATCCCGGATCAGCGATCAGCGCCCCGTAATTGGCCAGGCCCACAAAGACGGGCGTGCCGTAGCCGTCCCACTGCTGGAACGAGAGCCACAGCACGCGCGCCAGGGGCCACAGCAGGAACAGGCCGTAGAGCGCGAAAGCGGGCAGGGCGTAGCCGGCCGTGGGGAGGCGCCGCGCCCGGCGCCCCGTGGCCGGCCACCCGCGCGGGCGCACGGCCGCGCCAAGGCGCTCTGGCTTAGAACTCACCGTCCGTGTCGCCCACTGCCGCCGAGCGCCCCTGCGTGCTGTAGACCGCCTGCAGGACGCGGGTCAGGGCCGCCGGCGTCTCCTGGCCCGCCAGCAGCCGCTGCAGCGACGCCTCCATCGTGGCCAGCAGATTGGGGACGGGTGCCGCATCTACATACACGCCCGGGGTGGCCCCGGCCAGCGCGGCCAGGGCGTCGCGCTGGAACGGCGCTGCCGTCGCGCTCCCCCGGTCGATGCGCCGGGCCGGCAACAGGCCCTGCGCCAGCAACGTCGCCGCGGTCTGCGCCGAGAGGGCGTCGTCGATGAAGGTCAGTGCCGCCGCCGGATCCTTAGCGGCGATGGGGATGGCCCAGCCGCCGTAGCCGTCCTGCAGCATCACCGGCGCCTGCCCGGCGCGGGCACCGGGAAAGGCGAAGAGGCCCACCTCCTTGGCCCGGCTGTCCTCCTGGCGCGCCTCGGCCAGGATCTGCGCATTCTCGGTGCTCGAGACGAGCTGCATGGCCGTGCGCCCTTCCTCGAAGAAATCCTGGATGGACTCCTGCGGATCGAGGCCGCCCAGATCCTTGCTGAAATAGCCGGCCTTGGCCCAGGCTTGCAGCGTCGCCGCGGCCTGCTGGAACGGCGGCGTGGTGAAGCGGAACGACGGGGCGCCGCGCAAGGCCGGGCGTAGGGCCTCCGGGCCGGCCAGCGCATTGACCAGGGTCAGGTACCAGGCGTCGCCGACCCAGCCGTCCTCGTCGCCGAACCCGATCGGCGTGTAGCCGGCCCTCTTGAGGACCGGCAACAGGGCCGCGAACTGCGCCGCGGTGCGCGGGATCGCCAGATGGAGCGCGCGGAAGATGGCCTTGTTGTAGAGCACACCCACCGCCGCCAGCAGGTAGGGCGCCGCGAAGACCTTGCCCGCGTCATGGGCCGTGCCATTGGCGGCGAGCGTGGCGTTGTAGGCGGCGAGCAGGCCGGGGCGGAGCTGCGCGGCCCAATTCCGACGGCGGGCGTCGGCCGAGAGGTCGCGCAAGCGCCTGGCACGCACGTAGGCGGGCAGGCCGGGGCCACGCGGCGTGCTGTAGATCAGATCGGGGGCGGCCGAGGTAGACAGGGCCAGTTGGGTTTTGGTGTTCATGTCGTCGAGGGAATAGAACGAGAACTGGACGCGGATGGTGGGATGAGCGGCCTCAAAACGGCGCACCAAGCCCTGGACCCACGCGCGCTCGGTAGGGTCGTCGCTGCCGTACCACAGGCGCAGGGTCTGGGAGGTCGTGGCCATGGCGCGCGGGGCGGTGGCGGGCCGGGCGGCTGAGGCCAGGACCAGCAGCGCCGTGACGGCCATGCTACACAGGACAGGGCGAAGACGACATGTGCGGCTCATGGTGTGCATACTCCTCATTTCACTCTTCCTCTCCATTCCTTCGCTCACGATCGGACGGGGACCTGGAGGGCGTGGCCGACGGGTCGCTACTCCCACCATAGCACAGGTGCATGAGAAGGACATGAATGCACGCCCCCACCACGGCTGGCCACTCACGCGGCGGCAACAGCGCTGCGCGGCATCTCTCGGCGCGGTCTCGAAGGTGCCGTTGACCGTCAGCCCGTGGCCGGCCGGCCACGCGTGGGCCGGGCAGCGGAGGGGCGTTGGTGGAGTGGCCCGAACACAATATTAGCATATCCTAACTTAGCATACCCTAACCGGGAAGCCCCTGACGTCATCCACGGGGGCCACATCGGCGCACCACGCCCTGTCCGTGGTGCGCGGTGCCTTACACGTCGGGCATAACCACCACGCGCGCGCCGCTCTCGGCCGCGGCGATCCAGGCGTCGGCGACTCGTGAGAGCGGGAACATGCGCGTGGGGACCTCGAGGCGACCCTCGGCGATCAGATGCATATAGACCGGCAGCTGAGCCATGATCGTGGCATGATCTGAACAGCGAGAAACCCGGCCATACCGGTCGCTCCGAGCGCCACGACCGTGCCGAACGCGTCGACCTCAGCCGCTCGGGCTTGCAGAAGGAGCCAGGAGGCGAGGCCCGGGTTGAGGCCACCGGCAAGGCGCACCGGGTCGGTCTTGATGGGAATGGGCACCGCTCTATAACTTCACGGTCGGCTTCTGCATCGAGGAGCAGGCGGTCGCCCAGGCAATGGCAGCTGGCGACGACCCACCGGACGCAATCCGGCCCTATCGCTTAGGCCGCCCTAATATTATGATATAGAGGTTGTCGTATAGCGGCGTCCGCTTCCAGCCAGTGGCAGCCGAGATGGCCTTGCTCGCAGCCGGAGGAGCCTATGAATCATGGAGAGCCACACAGCGGCCGGCTACCCGGTCGTGTCTGCATTGCCGGCCTCGGGGCAGCGGTGGCCGCCCTGCTGTGGAGGACGCTGTCTGTCGCCAGCGGTCCGCCTCCCTACGACTGGCTCCAGTTCGACGGCAGCCCCCAGCACAGCGGCACCAACACCCTGGAGCGTCTGATCACGGCACACAACGTCGGCCGCCTCCGCCTGCTATTCAGCGTGCATCTTCCAGCCACCGTCGACGGGGCCGTGGCCGTTCTCACGCAGGTCCGCACGATCAGCGGGACGCGCGACCTGCTCTTCGCCACCACCAAAGCCGGGCATCTGCTCGCCCTCGACGCGCACAGCGGCGCCACGGTTTGAGTGCGCCAGGTGCCCGCCGGTACCTGCCGGGTCATCCATACGACCGACCCGTGCTATACCACTTCCTCGCCCGCCGTCGACCCCAATCGCCGGTACGTCTACAGCTATGGCCTGGACGGCGCCGTGCACAAGTACCGCGTCGGTGACGGGCGGGAGATGCGCGGACAGGGCTGGCCCGAGCGCACCACGCTACGCCCCGGGGTCGAGAAGGGTTCCTCCGCCCTGGCTATCGCGGTCGCCAACGGGACGCGCTTCCTCTACGCTACCACGGCCGGCTTCGTGCCCAACTCGGGCACCTATCAGGGGCATCTGACCACCATTAATCTGGCCACCGGCCATCAGCACGTGTTCAACACCCTGTGCAGTCAGCATCGAGATGTCCATTACCGTGGGCCGGCCGGCCCGGCCACCTGCGTGTCCATCGACGGGGGCGTATGGGGCCGGCCCGGCGTCGTCTACAGCACGGCGACCAACCGCATCTATCTGGCGGTCGGCAACGGGTTCTTCAGCCCCTACCGGCACAGTTGGGGCGACTCGGTGCTCGCGCTGCACCCCGATGGGACCGGGCGGCCCGATGGCGATCCCCTGGACAGCTACACACCGACCAACCAGGCCGACTTGCTGGCGCAGGATCTCGACCTGGGCAGCACCTCCCCGGTGTTGCTGCCGCCCGTGCCGAAGAGCGCGCTGCCACATCTGGCCCTGCAGGTGGGCAAGGATGGGGAGATGCATCTGCTCAACCTGGACGACCTGAGCGGGCAGGGCGGCCCGGGCCATCTGGGGGGCGAGATCGTCCCGCTTAGCCGCGTGCCGCAAGGGGGCTTGGTCTTCGGCCAGCCGGCCGTCTGGGTCAATCCGGCCGATGGCGCGGTCTGGGTCTTCGTCAGTTCGGTGAACGGCCTGGCCGGACTACGGCTAACGGCCGACGCCACCGGCACGCCGCACCTGCAGCCCGTGTGGCAAATCTCGGCGCAGGCGACCTCACCCCTGGTGGCCAATGGAGTGCTCTATGTGGCCGGAGACCACGATCTGCAGGCGCTTGATCCGCTGAGCGGACGACGGCTGTGGCACGACCCGACGCTGCATAACATCCACTGGGAAAGCCCGGTGGTGGCCAACGGGATCCTGTATATCAGCGACTGGCAAGGGGGCCAATTCAGCCGCCTGCGGGCGTATTCACTGCCGGTCGTCGCGCTGGCAACCCGTCCTAACTACGACAGCAACGGTTAGGTTGAGTCAATTGCCGGCGCACGATTGGGGCTCGGTCTTCGCCGCGGCGGCCTTTTGCTTAGGCCGACCTAATGATATCTTGGAAGGGGAGTTAGAACCGGGGAGGCCACGGCGGGAGTGGGATGTCAGATGTGGTGGCCGGGTGCGGATCGTGGAGATAGGGCGTGGTAGTGCGGCCCAACGTGACACGGGCACGACGGCGCGGCGTGCTCCTGGGTGGCCTGCTTGTCGTCGTGGTGGGTGCAGGCGCTGCCCTGTACATGCGCCAGTCGAGTGCGGTCGCAGATCGGCCGGCGCATTCGGCGGCGGCGGTATCTCCCCTGGCGCAGCGCGTGGCCGGCCGCACGCTACAACTCGACGTCGCCCCCGCGGCGGTTGGCCCCAATCGTCTGCTGCTGTCCATCCAGGACGCGCAGGGCCACACGGTGCGCGGGGCGCGCGTGTCCTTCACCCTGACTATGCGCGACATGGCGATGGGGCAGACGGTCGTGGCGGCCAACCCCGTCCGTGACGGGCGCTACCAGGCCATGGCCACCTTCACCATGCCCGGCCACTGGGCGGTCGCGGCCCAAGCCGAAGGAGCGGGTCTCCCGCCGGCCGGTCTGCGCGCCACCTTCCCGGTGACGGCCGCCTTCACGCCCTCCGCGGTGGTCCCGACGGCCCTGCCCCTGGCTGCTGGGACGACGCTCAGCCTCGCGTCACGCGACCCGGCGCCCGCAGCCGTGCAGTGGGCACACCTGCCCTATCGGGCGGCGGTCAGCTTCGTCGACGACGGACTGGTGTACATTCCGGGCCGGCCTACCCTGACGCACGTCGGGGCGCTCAACCACAGCATCAAGCTCGCTCCCGACGGCACGATCTGGGCGACCAACGTGCAGAGCGATACCGTGGCTATCATCGACCCGCATAGCGGCCGAGTGCTGACGAGCATCGCGGTGGGCCTCTATCCGGTACACATCGCCTTTACGCCCGATGGCCGCCGCGCCTACGTGACCAACTTCTTCAGCGGCTCGGTCTCCGTGATCGACGTGCGCACGCGCCATGTCACGGCTACCATCAAGGTCGGGCTTGAGCCACATGGCCTCACGGTCACGCCGGACGGCCGCCAGGTGTGGGTGCCGTGCAGCCTGGGCGGCGGCATGTGGGTGATCGATACGCGCAACAACAAGGTAGTAGGCATCGCTCTCACCGGCCTGACCCCACACGCCGCAATTGTCTCTCCCGACGGGCGGACCGTCTATATGACCGATTCCAGCCTGGGCACCCTGCTCGCCGTGGATCGCGCCACGCTACGAGTGCGGGGACGAGTGGCCGTCAAGACGGGCTCGGCCATGGTCGTCGTCTCGCCGGACGGCCGGCGGGTCTACGTCACGGGGCAGGGGGGCAGCGTGCTCACGGTGGTGGATGCGCGCACCTTGCGCATCATCGCGCGCGTCCCGGTGGGGGCCGCGCCGCACGGCCTCGTGCTGACCCCCGACGGCCGTTATCTGTATGTAGCAGCCAACAATGGCCGCCACGTGGCCGTCGTCGATACGCGCAGCGATCGCGTCGTCGCCACGGTTGCTGTCCCCGGCGCCGCCGACGAACTGGCCCTCTTGCCGCGGTGAGCGTGCGCCATCACCGTCGGATCGCGCCGTGATGCGGATGTGATGTGCAGCAAGGAGACAGCACTTGTCCCCTCGTCGAGCTGGCACAGGTCGCTGACGAAGGGTCCGACACGGCGGGCGTGTGAGGGGGCCGTCGAGGGGGCTGACGTGATCCTGTTCGCCTATGGCAGCGGCTGGCTGGCCGCCGCGCTCCTGGCAAGTACCATCGGGCTGGCCGGCCTGCGGAGTCTGCTCCATCGCTGGCGCCAGCCGGTCGCGACCGGCTGGCTGCGGGCCCATAACTGGCTCGGCGCGGCGGCCACGACCTTGGGGGTGGGCCACGGGCTGGGCTCCATCACGCGGGCGCAACTCCCGGCCGGCGCAGAGGTGGGCCTATGGGCCGCCAGCTTTGCCATGGGCCTGTTGGTCTGGGAGGCCGTCCTGGGACTCACGCTGAGCGCCGCCGGCCCACCACAGCGCCGCCGGCTGCGGCGGCGTCACCTGGCCATGATGCTCGTCGTCGTGGCGCTGGTGGCCCTGCATGTGGCGCTTGACGGACCCCTCCCGCGTTGACGGGTCAGGCGTCCGTGCCCTGGGTCCCGGCCAGCCGCACGGCATCGCCCAGGTTGGAATTGCCCTCCAGGAAGCGCAGACCGGCCACCTCGCTGGCGTAGGGACCGTGGTAGCGCAGGACATACAGCCCGTTGCGGATGTCGACGACGTAGATAAGCCCATCTTTGATGATCGGATAGCTCCACAGCACGACCTTGTCGCGCCCCCTGCTCAGCGCCGGGTCCTCGGTCGCCACGTGCGGGAGCGGGTTCGGCACGAACTGCGCCGCCTGCGTGGGGCGGAGCGGATCGGCCAGTTCGATGGCTTGCAATCCTCCCGAATGCCAGCTCACGAAGGCCAGGTGCGGGGTCGGCGTGGGGTTATGCGAAGAGAAGCTGGCGAAGTTCTCGCGATCCGCTGGGACGGAGAGGCAGTAGCTCTGATCGTTGTAGGGGTGGATCTTGTACTGCGCGACCACGCGCGGCCGGCGCTCATCGCGGATGTCGAGCAGACGTACCCATCCCCAGGGACAGCCTTCCAGGCCGGGGATGCCGGCGAGACCGCCAAAGGTGCCGTATACTTCGTCGGTGGTGAGGGCATAGGGCCGGCCGAACAGCTTGACGGCGCTGTGCGCGCCGGGATTACCCCAGTGTGCGCGGTTGGCCACCGGCGTGACCAGGCGGATGGCGGGATGGGCGAGGTCGCGCGCCAGGTCGGAGGTGTCGGCGATGAGAAACCCGCCGCCGAGGTAGGCGAGGTAGGCGCGGCGGCCATCGGGCGAGAGGCTGAGCGAATGCAGGTAGGCCACGGCCAGTGGGTCGCGGATGCCGGCTCTCCAACTGGCCAGCTCGCGGAAGGCGCCGGTGCGGGCGCGCGAGATATCGGTCACCAGCAATTGGTCCCCGTTTGGGTCGATGTAGGGCGTGGAGATGTAGAGCAAGGCGCGGCCCGGCCGCCACGGGTCGGCCCACAGGTAGAACTCGTGCGGCAGGCGCGAGGGATAGTAGGTGGCGACCAGACGCGGATGCGCCGCGTCGGCCCCGGCGATGTCGTAGAAGCGGAACGTGGACGTGACCGAGACACCTTGGGCACAGGCGTGGAGCAGCGCGCTGCAGGCGATGTTCATGACGATGAGCAGGTGTTGCTCCGGCCAGACGCGCAACTCACGCGAAGTCTCACCGGGGTTGCCCTCGTCCGGCGGTCCGATCTCAGCGACGACTGCCGGGTGTTGCGGCTGGGCGATATCGACGACCAGGACGCCGGCGTGCGGATGCGAGCCGTCGGTACGGCTGCCGATGTAGGCATAGTGACCCCAGAGGGCCAGCGCGGCGTTCATGCCGCGGCCCAACAGCGCGCTATGGCCGACGACCTGAAACCAGCCCGGCACGGTGTGCCCCGATCTGGAAACAACCCTGGCGGCACCCGAAACCGTGCCGGTTCCGGCTGGCTGGGCGACGATCAATGCCGCAACGGCCGTGGCCGCGGGCGCCGCGCGTCGAATCAAGGCGCCGGCTGGCTTCTCAGGGCCGCGCTCGTTCGTGTGTCGCACGCGCCAACTCCTTGCAACTGATGCGCCGATGGGCACATGGCCCCCACTCCCTACAACACAACGTCCCGGCCGTCCGCTAGGATACGCCACGGGCCCAAGTCGCGATCTCCTACTTGACAGCTCGGATATACTTAGGGTACGCTAATATCGCGCCCTGGCCAGAGTGGCGGGTGCGGGATAGACGAAGGGGCGGTGCCCCTTCCACGGGAGGTGACTGACAGGAATGGCTGCAGCATGGTAGCGCCAACGCCGCCGGAGAAACGGCGCGTCCGCGCCTTGCCGCTGGCCGGCCTGGCCCTGGGCGCGTTGCTGGTGGCCGCGCTCCTGCTCTGGCAGGCGCTCACCGCGGCGGGCAGCCCGGACCCGACGCTGCCGCATACCAGCGGGCCGCAAGCCATCCTGGACATCGCCGTGCTGGTGTTCCGTGAAGGGCTGGAGTGCATCCTCGTGCTCTCCGCCATCACCGCGGGATTGATGGGGACGAATCAGCGTTACCGCCTCCCCATCGGCCTGGGCGCCGGCGTGGGTGCCCTCGCGACCCTGTTCACCTGGTTCATCGCCGTCGCGATCCTCGACGATCTCACGCACAGCCTCTCCGCGCTCGCCCTACAGGCCTGGACCGGTCTCCTGGCCATCGTGGTGCTCCTCGTCGTGATGAACTGGTTCTTCCACAAGGTCTACTGGACCGGCTGGATCGCGCTCCACAACCGCCGCAAGCGCAGCCTTTTGCACGAGTCCACCGCTCCGGGCGCCTCCCGCCGGCGCCTCTTCCTGGGCCTCGGGTTGCTCGGATGCGCCTCGTTCTACCGCGAAGGCTTTGAGGTGGTGCTCTTCTTGCAGAGTTACCGTCTGCAGATGGGGACCGGCATCGTGTGCGCCGGCGCGCTGTTGGGGCTGCTCTGCTCCGGCATCGTGGCCGTCCTCACCTTCGTGGGCCACCATCGCCTGCCCTACAAGAAGATGCTCGTCCTGACGGGCGTGTTGCTGGCCGGGGTGCTGTTCGTGATGATCGGCGAACAGGCCCAGGAGATGCAGTTGGCCGGCTGGATCGGCACCACGACCATCCCCTGGCTGCGTTGGCTCCCCGGGTGGGCCGGCACCTGGTTCGCGCTCTTCCCCACCTGGCAGACACTCTGCGCGCAGGCCCTGGGGCTCCTGCTAGTGGTTGGCGTGTACGGCCTGGCGCGCTATCAGGCGGTCGTGCTGCCGAAGAAGCGCGGGTTGCCGGCCTTCGCGCTGCGCGAGGAGCCGCCCGCGGACCAGATGAGCGATAGCACGGTCTCCGCAACGGGCTAGGTCCAGGTCGGCTGGTTTTACCAGCCGGCGTAAATGCCGAGTTTCTCGTCGGGGAAGCGGCCCGCCTCCACATCGGCCAGCGCCTGGTCCAGGATCGCCAACCCCTGGGATGCCTGGTCGCGGGTCAGTATCAGCGGCGGCGTTATCTCCAGCACGTTGGAGTAGATGCCGCCGTAGAAGACGATCAGCCCCAGCTCCTTGCAGCGATAGGCCACTTTGGCCGCCTCGCGCGCCGCCGGCTCGCGCGTCCCCCGGTCGCGCACCAGCTCCACGCCCAGGATCATGCCCAGGCCGCGGACGTCGCCGATCAGCGGATGCCGTTGAGCAAGTGCCTTGAACCCGTCGAGCAGATAGGTGCCGATCTCGCCTGCGTTGGCGGCCAGGTTGTGTTGCTGGATGTAGTTCAGGGTGGCCAGTCCAGCGGTGCAAGACACCGGATTGCCGGCCACGGTATACATGTTGATGGCCGCGCCCACATCCAGAATCTCCTTGCGCGCGACCACCGCGCTCAGGGCGGCCACGCCCGATCCGATCGACTTGCCCATGGCCACCGCGTCGGGCGTGAGGCCCCAGTGCTCGAAGCTGAACATCTTGCCTGTGCGGCCAAAGCCGATCTTGACCTCGTCGAAGAGCAGCATGATGCCGTGACGGCGGCACATCGCTTCCAGGGCCGGCATATAGTTATCGGTCGGCACCACGTCGCCGCCATCGCTCTGCACGCCTTCGACGATGACCGCCGCCGTATCGCGGGGCGGGCAGATAGTGCGGAAGATGTAGTTCTCCACGTAATCCAGGCAACGCAGCGAGCATTCGTCCTGGCTGCATGGGCCGAACGGGCAGCGGTAGGGATAGGGGTACGGCACCTTGACGATATTGCCGCCGCCGGTCACGCGCGCCTGCGCGGTGTGGCCGCTCATCGCCGCGGAGCCCCCGGTCTGGCCGTGATAGCCGCCGATGTAGGAGACGATGCGCGGCCGCCCGGTGGCCATTGGCACCAGCTTGGCGAGCGCGTCGCAGGCGTCGGAGCCGTGCAGGCCGAACCAGGCCTTCTTGGGGAAGTCGCCGGGCATCAGCGCGATCAGGCGCTCGGCCAGCTCCACCGCCGGTTCGTTCACCAGGGCGGTGAGGGTGCTGAAGGAGGTCTTGCGCGTCTGCTCGACGACCGGCTCCACGATCTCGGGCGTCCCATAGCCGGTGTTGGCCACGGCCCAGCCGGCCATGAAGTCGAGGTACCGGCGCCCCTCGACATCCGTGATGGTGCAACCCTGTGCGCTCTCCACGGCCAGTGGAAAGAAGCGAACTTTGAGCACGTCGGCGAGGGCGGCGGCATCCCGCTGGACCAACTCGTCCGTTGTCGCGCGGTGCAATGCAGTCATAGTGTTTCTCCCACTTGCGGCTATCTCCGTTCTCAGGCCGGCGACGGAGTTCCGCGGCGGAAGCCGCGGGCAAGCGTCAGGTAATATGCCGCCCAGATAAGCGTCCAGATCAGGCCAACCACGATGGTCAGGCCGCTACCCGGGATGGTGATGGGGCCGAAGGTATTTGAACCGGGGACGAAGAACTGCCCGATTAAGGCAATCGAAACCGCGACGATTGCCACGATTGGCGTGAGCGGATAGAGAGGGGTTCGCCACTTGAGCGTTTGTACGTACAACTCTCCGCGTTGCCGGCGCATCAGCATCTGCGCGATGGGGATCATAAGCCAGGCGAACAGGAAGCCGAACGAGGAGAGACTGGCGACGAAAACGTAAGCCGAGCTGGGATAAAAGTAGGCCAGCACGGCGCCGACGAAGATGCACAGCGAGGTGATGGCGATCGACAGCGTGGGCACTTTGCGGCGGGGATCGGTGCGGGCTACTGCCTCGGGGAAGTGGCCCTCGCGCGCGAGGGCGAAGAGCATGCGCGAGGCCGTGTAGAGGCCGCCGTCGACCGACGACAGCGAGGCCAGGATGACCACCCAGTTGAAGATCGTGGCGATGACCGACACGTGCAGGCCGTTGAGGGCATCGACGAATGGGCTGATGGAGGTGTTGGCCACGTGCTTCCAGGGGACAATGGCCATCAGGACCAGCGAGCCGACGATGAACAGGACGGCGACCAACGCCGCCGTCCACATCAGAGCCCGCGGCACATCGCGTTCCGGCTGCACGCTTTCCTCGGCGCTGATGCCGACCAACTCGATGCCGACGTAAGCGAAGAAGACCGTGAACAAGGCCGTGAAGACGGCTCCCGCTCCCATCGGCGCAAAGCCGCCATGGGCCGTGTAGTTGCCGACGCCCGTACCGTGGAAACCGATGCCCAGGATAGCGGCGATGCCGATCACCACAAAGATGGCCAGTACCACGGTCTTGAGCATGGAGAGCGCGAACTCGTACTCGCCCATGAACAGCACGCCCACCAGATTCACCACCATCTCGATGGCGACGATGATGCCGGCGACGATCCAGATCGGTATCTCCGGCCTGAAGGTGTGGAAGTAGGTGCCGGCAGCGACAGATTCGGTGGCGGCGCCCATCACCCAGGCCAGCCAGTAGTTCCACCCCGTCAGGAAGCCCACCAGGCCACCCATGGTATCGCGGGCGTAGATGGCAAACGAGCCGGCCACGGCGGCGACAGGGCTGTTCACCGACAGCTCGGCCAGGCAGGCCATCACGGCGATGCTGACCAGGCCAACAATGGCGAAGGTGATCACAACGGCAGGGCCGGCGATGCCGATGGCCGAGCCGATAAACAGGAAGAAGCCGGAGGCGATGGTTCCGCCGACCGAGAGCATGATGAGGTGACGCAGACGCAGGCGCCGGTGCAAGTCCTGCGTCTCATGCACGATTCCTTCATACGTTGCCACGTGAATAGTCCTCCTTCTCAATCACCGTATCCGTCGCCTGCAGCCGGCTTCTGTCATGCACCCACTACTCCTGGGCCGCCGGTTATACCGTCTCCAGGTAGGCCCTCCGCTCCCACTCACCGACCTCCACGGCATAGGCCTCGGCCTCGGAGCGCTTGACGCGCAGGAAGGCGGGACCGATCACCGGCCCGAGCGCGGCCATGATCAGCTCGTCGACCTCGAGCGCGTCCAGCGCGTCGCCGGCGGAACGCGGCAGCAGGGCTAGCCGGCGCTCCGCGGCCTCGGCCTCGCTCAAGTGCCCCACGTCGTCGGTCACGGCCGGGCCGGGGTCGATGCCGCGCTGTATGCCGTCGAGCCCGGCCGCCAGCAGCGCGGCCAGGAAGAGGTAGGGATTGCTGGTGTTGTCTCCGGCCCGGAACTCGACGTGGCGCGTGCCGGCGTCCGGGATGCGCACCAGGGCAGCCCGATTGCCCGCACCGTAGCAGACATGGGCCGGCGACCAGGAGCCCGGAAGCAGCCGTTTGTACGAGTTGACGGTGGGAGAGCCGATGCCGCAGAGCGCCGGAGCATGCGCCAGCAGGCCGCCGACAAACGAGCGGCCCAGCGCGCTCAAGCCGGCCGCCCCGCGGTCGGTGCCTTCGAGCGCGTTGCGGCCCCCCGCGTCGGACAGGCCCAGGTGTACATGTAGACCGCATCCCGGAAGGTCCGCATAGGGTTTGGGCATGAAGCTGGCCAGCAGGCCGCGCTGGCTCGCCAGCGCGCGCAGTGCGTCTTTCAGGGTTAGCAGATCGTCGGCGGCGCGCAGCGGCTCGGCATGGCGGACGTTGATTTCATACTGGCCGGGGCCATATTCCGCGCCGATCTGTTCTACGGTCAGGCCCATGGCGCGCAAAACCTGCATGAGGTGTTCGAGCAATGCGGCGTGTTGCTCCAGACCATCGACCGTGAACATGCGCGACTGATCGGCCGGCACATACCGGCCTCCGTCCGATCTAAACAGGTAACATTCGGGCTCGAAGGCGGCGCGGACGGCGAGGCCAACGTCCCGATACCGTTCGACAACCTGGGCCAGGGCCGTGCGCGGGCAGCCATCCCAGCGTGTGCCGTCTCGCAGGCAGAGGAACGAGTACACCCGTGCGGTGCCGGGATGGTAGGGCAGCGGCGCATAGGTATCGGGATCGGGCACCGCGAAGAAATCCCCGGTCTCCGCCAGGAAGACCGGCCGCGGCACCTGATGGTCCAGGATATTGAAGTCCATATTGGCCTTGGCGAAGCCGATGCCGCCGCGAAGAGCATCGGGGAAGCGCTCAGGCGGTACGGTCTTGGCATGCGACAGCCCGCTGTAATCGTGGTACACGACCCAGAGTTGCGCGACGTTATCGGCGACCAGTGTATCCAGGAGTGACGGCACGGCCCACGGTGCTCCTATCTCAGTAGAGGGTAGCGCCACTACTCTACCCTGTCGCTTGTTCGTGCGTCAAGCCGTCGCCCGCACCTCGGTTGCGCCTCAGAAAGGGTCCGCGCGGCCTGGCCCTGAAGGACTATGGCAGGGACCGGCGCTGAAGGGCGCCCCTCGGCCTTTTATGGCCCGCTGTCTCTGGATTGTTCATGGGCGCTTGCTATGGCGGGGCAGCTTTCCTGGGACCGCCGGCATCCCTGCCGGCCCAGCGTTGCTGGCGGCGTCGGCCCGCAGGCCGCCGCCAGGAGGTCGTCTGCGACCCTCGTGAAAAAAGCAGGTGTCCGCCATCCGGGGTCCCCGGCGGGGAGTCGGCCTCAGGCCGTCGCGCGCTCGAAAAACTAGGCTGAGGCAGACCCTATCGTTAGGCCAAACGTACATTGCGCCCTGCCGGGGCGGACCACCGCCCGGCCGGTGCGCCGCGCAGGATTGTGCCGGACGTGCCAACGGCGACGCAGGTGCCGGCGGCGCAGGCGATGTCGCGCAGGCCGGCCGTGGTGCCGCTGCTCTGTGGCAGCCAGCCGGCACCCCCGTTCGTGGTGGCCAGGATGGTGCCCGTGTCCCCTACCGCGTAACACACACCGCTCCCGGCGCAGGACACCCCGCGCAGGAAGGCGCCGGTTCCGCTGGACTGCAGGCTCCAGGACGTGCCACCATTGGTGGAGGCCGCGATGGTGCCGTTGCCGCCCACGGCATAGCAGTTCGAGGCGCTGGCGCAGGACAGGCCGTAGAAGTACTGGGTGGTCGGGACGCTGACCCGTGACCAGTTAGCGCCGCCGTCGGTGCTGCGCAGGATGGTGCCGCCGGTGCCGGCGGCCAGGCAGAGGGTGGGAGAGGGGCAGGCCAGGCCATACAGTGTGGCGCTGGTGCCACTGACCTGCGGGGTCCAGGTGGCTCCGCCGTTGGTGCTGCGCACGATGGTGCCGGTGATGCCGACGCTGACGCAGAGGCTGGAGGAGGGGCAGGCCACGCGGTAGAGGACCTGGGTCACGCCGCTGGCCTGCGAGCTCCAGGTGGTGCCGCCGTTGGCGGTGGTGAGCAACACTCCGTGATCGCCAACGCTGACACAGAACGTTGAGGAGCCGCAGCCAATGCCTTTGAGCCAACTGCTGGTGCCGCTGGACACGGCGGACCAGGCGGAGCCGGAGATGGTGCGCACGATGGTGCCGCTATCTCCGGCGGCGAGGCACGTCGCGGTGACGGGGCAGGTGACGCCGAGCAGGTTCGCCGTCGTGCCACTGGCTTGCGCCGACCAGGTCGCCAGCGGCACGGGAGTGCCGGTGGGTGTGCTCGTCGGCGGGAGCGGCGTGTTGGTCGGAGGCGCCGGTGACGGGGTAGGTGTGTTACTCGGCGTCGCCGTCCGGGTGGCCGTGGGCGTGTTCGTCGGTGGGGCCGGTGTGCTGGTAGCGGTGCTCGTGGGGGTAGTCGTCGGCGTGGACGTACCGGTTGCCGTGTTGGAGGGTGTGCTCGTCGGCGGGACCGGGGTATTGGTAGCCGTGGGCGTGCTGGTCGGCGGTAGGGGCAGCGCGGTGTTGACGAGGATGATGCCGGCATCTCCGGCCGCGTAGCAGGTGGTCGGGCCGGGGCAGGCGATGCCGTGCAGGGTCGCGCCCGTGCCGCTGCTCTGGGCGGTCCAGACCCCGCTGCCCGCACTGCTGGAGAGGATGGCGCCGCCGTCGCCCACCGCCAGGCACAGCCCGCCGGTCGTACAAGCGACCCCGTGCAGGTTCGCACTCGTGCCGCTGCTCTGTAGGCTCCAGCTGGCGCCGCCGTTGGTGGTGCCGACGATGGTGCCGCCGTCGCCCACCGCCAGGCAGGAGGTCGCGGAGGTGCAGGCGACGGCGCGCAGGAAGCCGGTGGTGCCGCTGCTCTGCGCGCTCCAGGTCGTCCCTCCGTTTGTGGTGGCGCGGATGGTGCCGTTGCCGCCCACGGCATAGCACACCGTGGTGCTGGCGCACGTCAGGCCGTAGAAATACTGAACGGTGCCGCTGCTCTGGCGCGTCCAGGTCGTCCCGCCGTTAGTCGTGGCCAGGATCGTGCCGCCGATGCCGTCGGCGAAGCAGACGCTCAGCCCGGGGCAGGCGATGCTGTAGAGCGTTTGCGTGACGCCGCTTGTCTGGGCGGTCCAGCTCAGGCCGTTGGTGGTGCCGATGATGGCGCCCGCACCGCTGACGGCGTAGCAGGTGGTTGTGCCGGGGCAGGCCACGCCATACAGGGTGTCGGTGCGCCCGCTGCTCTGGCCGCTCCACGAAGCACCGTTGTTGGTCGTGCCCAGGATGGTGCCGCCGTCGCCGGTGGCGACACAGATCGCGCTCGTCGCACAGGCGATGGCCTTCAGGTAGACGCCCGAGCCGCTCGGCTGGGTGGCCCAGCCGTTGGTGGGCGTGGGGCTGGTGAGGGGCGTGGCAGTAGGGGTGGGCTGGGTGCCCGGCAGCGCGTAGGCGGTCAGACCGCCGCTGCTGGTCTGGTAGAGCATGCCGTTGACCACCAGCGGGCTCTGCCAGTGGATGCTGCCGATACCGCTATCCTGCCACAGCGTGTGGCCGGTGGTGGGGTCGAGGGCGAGCAGGTCGTTGGAGGAGGGGTAGTAGAGCACATTGTTGGCGACCAGGGGCGATCCGCCGCCGACCGGCAACTCCCAGCCGATCTGCAGGCCGGGATGGCCGCCGGCATCGAAGGTTAGCTCGACCGCCAGTAGCTCGACGTGAGTGGTGGTGGCGTTGGTGGGCAGGTCGAGCGCCATGTAGATCCAGGTCCGTCCGTCGGCCGGGTTGGTCCAGACCGCCGGCTGGCTGCGCACGAAGTAGCCGTTGGGCACCGCCAGGGTGGCGACCTCGCCCCCCGTGAAGCCGGGACCGCCCTGTCCGCTGAGGTTATCCATGTTGAGCAGGCGGATGACGCCGTCCTTGGCCACGTGCAGGCCGAGGTGCTGTACCGTGCTGGTGATGGGCACGGGCAGGACGGCGGGGGCGGTGCTGGCCATGTCCCAGTCCATCTTGTCCAGGGTCGGCCAGTCGGTGGGGGTGAAGCTGTCCAGGGGCGACCCGTTGGTGCTGCTGCCGTTCGGCGGCAAGGCCAGGACGGAGAGGCCCCAATTGCCGTTGCTGGGGTCGAAGGCGGTGCCGGAGATGGTGTTGCTCAGGCCGAAGTTGCCCACGCCGAAGTAGATGCGGTCGGTGCCGGGATCGTAGGTGACGCCCGGACGCGCCCATAGGCCGTCGCCCTCGTAGGGGCAGTCGGGAGAGCCGGGGGCGGCGACGAAGTGGACGTCGACCTGGCCGGAGCACATGACGTTGTAGACGTGCTGAGAGCCGTCGGACAGATTGATAGTGGTCAGATGCCCCTGGTAGTCGCCGGCGTCCCCGCCGTAGGCGCTGTTAGGGGCGTAGAGGTAGGTGGTGCCGTTGGCGGCGGTGGCGAAGGTGAGCTCGCTGGACATCTTCTCGACGTAGGGTTTGTGGGTGATCAGCTCGGGCCAGCCGCCGCCAACCACCTCCGAGCCGTCACCGACGCGGAACTTGCGGATGTAGCCGTTGCGGACGCCGTTGCTGTCGAAGCCGAGGCTGTAGTTATAAACGTACTGGCGGTTGGGGTCGATGGCCGGCGCGGAGGGCGTGAAGCAGGCCACGTTCGTCAGATAATAGCATCCGTTGAAGAAGACGGGGTTGGGGTCTTTCCAGATGACCTGGCCGCTGTGCGCGTCGAGCGCCACCACGTGGGCATCCTTGAGGTTCACGAAGAGCAGGTCGCGCGTGCCGCTGATGGTGTTCACGTTGCTGAGGTAAACAGGGGCGCTGTCGGGGTAGATGCCGGTGCTGGTATCCGGGTACATGCTGCTGAAGCTGACCTGGAATAGCTTGGTGAGGTTGGCCACGTTGGCCGGCGAGATGGTGGATTCCAGCGTGTTGTTACCCGAATGCTGGGGATCGCCGCCGAACTGCAGCCAGTCATACGCGGTGGGAGTAGACGCGGCAGAGTGAGCCGCGCCGGCGTTGGCGGAGACGCGCGCCAGCGAGAGTGGACCCAGCAGGGCCAGGAAGAGGCCGGCTAGCACGAGGAGATGAGCCGGCCGCGGACGCAGGGCGATGGTACGTCTGGGCAGAGTGTAGGGTGATGCGCCGCGAAGGGCGGCGTCCTCTTGCCGTTCCGGACGGACTGACATAGAACGATAGGACCCCCTGTGCGGCGATGAGCGAGTGCCGGTACGAATTGGCTGCGTGCCAAGGATTAGAATATCAGGTGCGCGTTGAGACGGCGTTAAGTACGCCGTTGAGATATCGTTAACAACTATACCGCCGCGCCGCGGGCGTGCAGGGGGCGGGTGCCGTCAGGCGGAGAGCTCGTGGGCGAGGACGTCCAGCGCGCCGGAGAGAGCATCGACCAACTCGTCGATCTGCGCAGGGCTGATGATGAACGGCGGACAGAGCAGGAACTGGTCGCCGCGCGGGCCCTCGACCATACCGGAGCCGGGGTAAATGATGACGCCCCGCTCCAGGCAGAGCTGGAATAGCCGATCTGCGATCCTGGCGGTGGCGTCGAACGGTTCCCGCGTCTCGCGATCTCTCACCAGCTCTACCCCGGCCAGCAGCCCCATGCCACGGATGTCGCCGACGATAGGGTGCCGGTAGAGATGTCGCAACCGGTCCTGGAGATAGGCGCCCTGCCGAGCCGCTGCCTCGACCAGCCTCTCCTCTTCGATGATGGCGAGCACTTCGAGGGCGGCCGCACAGGAGAGCGGGTGGTTGGAGAAGGTAAACCCGTGGGCGAAGGCGGCCATGTTCTCGCTGAAGGCGCGTTTGACCCTGTCGCTGACCAGCACGGCGCCCAGGGCGGCGTAGCCGCCGCCGATGCCCTTGGCCACGGTCATTAAATCGGGTACGATGCCCCAGTGCTCCATGGCGAAATAGGCGCCGGTGCGGCCGAATCCGGTAATCACCTCGTCGGCGATGAAGAGCACGTCGTGGCGGTCGCAGATTTCGCGAATGGCGGCGAAGTAGTCCGGCGGAGGCACCACGGCACCGGCCGCGGCGCCGACGATCGGCTCGGCGATGAAGGCGGCCACGTGCTCGGCGCCGGCTTGAAGTATCGCGCGCTCCAGGTCTCGCGCGCAGGCCAGGCCGCAGGCCGGGTAGGTCTTGTCGAATGGGCAACGGTAGCAGTAGGCGGCGGCGATGTGCGGGAAGGGCAACAGGTACGGGGTGTAGAGCCGGCGCCGCACGACATGGCCGCTGGCCGCGACGGCCGCCAGCGTGGCGCCGTGGTAGCTGGCCCAGCGGCCGATGACCAGGTGTTTCTGGGCCTTGCCCCGCTCCAGATGGTAGCGGCGGGCCAGCTTGATGGCCGTCTCGACCGACTCCGAGCCGCCGGTGGTGAAGAAGACGTTGTTGAGGTCGCCCGGCGCCAGACGGCTGATCTGCTCGGCCAACGCCTCGGCCGGCCGGTTGGTGAAGTAGCCGGAGGTCGTATAGGCCAGCGTCATGGCCTGCCTGCGCAGGGCATCGGCGACGCGCTCGCGCCCGTGGCCGATGCAGGAAACGGAGATGCCGGAGGTGGAGTCGAGATAGCGGCGGCCCTGATCGTCCCAGACGTAGACGCCCTCGCCGCGTACCAACATGGGGTAGTGGCGCGTCAGGTCGCGTTGAAAGATATGGCCTCCGCTCATGGCTCGTAGTGTACCCTATACGGGTAGTGAGGTGTTGCGATGGGTCAGGTCATGACTGTGCTGGGGCCGGTATCGGCGGAAAGTCTCGGCATCACGCTGCCGCACGAGCACATTCTGCTGGATCTCATGTGTCTGTGGACGCCGCCGGAAAACCCGGCACGGGCATTCCTGGTGGATGCCCCGCTCAGCCTCTCCACGCGCGGGCTGCTGGCCTGCGATCCCTATCACTCGCGTCCCAACCTGCGCCTTGACGACCCGGACCTTGCCGCGGTGGAGCTTGGCTACTTCAAGGATCTGGGCGGGCAGACGGTGGTCGATCTGTCCACGCGCACCATCGGGCCGTACCCGGCCGAGCTTGCCGCCATCGCGCGGCGCACCGGCCTGCACATAATCATGGGCACCGGGTTCTATGTCCAGGCCGCCCATCCCGACTGGGTGGCCGAGGCGTCGATCGACGCGCTGGTCGAGCAGATGGTGCGAGAGCTACAAGAAGGATTTGCCGGTACACCGGTGAAGGCCGGTATCATCGGGGAGATCGGCACGCGCTCGCCCGTACATGCGCATGAGGAGAAGTGCCTGCGGGCCGCGGCGCGCGCCCAGCGGGCGACCGGGGCGGCCATCAACGTGCACCTGGCCATTTTCGGGCAGGAGGGGCATCGCGTGCTGGATATCTTGCAGCAGGAGGGCGCGGACCTGAGCCGGGTGGCGCTCAGTCACCTCGACGAGCGGCCGGACACCGCCTACCAGCGCAGCCTGGCGGAGCGCGGCGTCTACCTGGAGTTCGATTGTTTTGGCTCGGAATGCTACTGGGACCAGGATGGCGAACGCGAAGCTTCCGATGCCGAGCGGATAGAGGCGCTGCTACGCCTGCTCGATGCGGGCCTCGAGCGCCAGGTTCTGCTCTCACAGGACGTGTGCACCAGGATGCAACTGCGGCGCTACGGCGGTATGGGCTACGACCACCTACTGCGCACCATCGTGCCGCGACTGCGTCGTCGCGGCGTCGACGACGCCACGATCCGGGTGATGATGGTGGAGAACCCGGCGCGGCTGCTCAGCGGCGATTAGGCGGGATAGGCGAAAGGCATCCCGCTGCGCCCCAGCCAGCCCAGGAGCCGCGCCGTGGTGCAACGGCGTTCCCATTCATACCACGCGCTCGCCAGTTCCGGCCAGCGCGCCAGCTCTCGCTCGAAGGCCCAGGGCGCGCGCGGGCCGTGCAGCAGTTTCTCTACGCGTCGGCGCAGCACACCCTCGGGCAGCGCCGCGGCGAAGTCGCGCGCGTCGTCCAGGCGCAGTCGCGCGGCGATGGTGGGCACCCGCAGGTAGCGTTCTTGCACGGCCACGGCCCGGCCGCAGCGCGCCGTTACCTCGGCCGCCGGTAGGACCTCACCGCTCAGACGGTCGACGTAATGGGGAACGATCGGCGTACTCATCGCCACGTCGATCAGGGTGGGCAGATCAATAGATGGTTGCATCTCTCTCGTTTCCGTTGCATACCTGCCGCTAATTGTACACGGTCGCGGGCACCCGGAGGTGTGGATAATGAGACCGCCGCTCCGCATGACGTGTCCCGTACGCGCGGCCTAGCCGGCAACAACAGAGGCTTCGGGCGACAGGAGGCTGTGCAGGCCTTTCATTTGGCGATACTATTAAACCGGCGGCGGCTTTAAATGTGCTGCGAGGTACAAGGTGTGTGGATGAGATGATTGACGACAAAGACCGTGCGATCCTGGATATTCTGCAGCGCGATGATCGCACCGGCTACGCCGAGATTGGCACCAAGGTCAAACTGGCCGCGTCGTCCGTTTACGAGCGCGTCAAGCGCATGGAGCGGCTGGGCGTCATCCGGGGGTATGGGGCGGTTCTCGATGCGCGTGAGATAGGCCGTGGCGTCACGGCCTTCGTCAGCATCGCCACGCGTGCGGCGTCCGCGGAGCTGGTGCCACGCCTGGCCGCCTTTCCCGAGGTCGAGGACTGCCATAGCATCGCCGGTGCGGACAGCCTGCTGCTGAAGGTGCGCACGCGGAGCACGCAAGAATTGGAGAACCTGCTCGAGCGCATGCGGGCGACGATCGGCGTGGAACGCACCAGGACCACCGTCGCACTCGATACCTACTTTGAACACCGTCCGCTGCCCCTGCTGGACGTCGCACCCGCCGGAGAGGATGATTCCGATGATCGATAGCTCGGTTCCAACCATCACCGTGGCCACGTTGTATGAGCGCCTTCAGGCCGGCGCAGCCCTGCAGCTCGTGGATGTGCGCGAGGACTGGGAATGGGCGCTCGGCCACATCCACGGCGCCGTGCACATCCCCCTGAACACCTTGCCGCAACGTCTGTCAGATCTCGAACCAAGCCGGGAGGTGGCGTTTATCTGCCATCTGGGGATGCGCAGCGAGATGGCCACACAGTATGCCCTGCAGCATGGTTTCGGCGCGGCCCTGAACGTCACCGGCGGCATGGATGCGTGGGAGGCCCAGCAGTATCCGGTCGAGTAGGCCGAACTCGCGCTACGTGGCCGCTGGGGCGTTCGTGCGCGGGGCCGGCAGGGATGCCGGCGGCGTCGGCCCGCAGGCCGCCGCCAGGAGGCGCCAGCGGCCACATGCGAACAGACCTGCACCTACTTAGCCCGGGGATGTCTCATTGTCCGGCTCAGGCCCTTGCCCGAGGTCTTTACCACCGCCCTCGCCGGTCTCGGCGATGGCCTGTCTGATCACTCTGCACAGCCCGGCGGGATCGGTGAGCATTGACAGGTGGCCCGCCCCTTCCAGCGCGATCAGCCTGGCCCCCGGGATGGCCTCCGCGAGCGCCCTGACGCGTTCCAGGTCCGCCAGCGGATCGCTGGTGCCGGCGACGATGGTGGTGGGCAGGGCGACATCCTGGGGGCGGTAGGGGATCTCGGGGGAGCGCAGCGTCTGCAGGCCCTGGTCGAGCGCATGAACGGCCGCGCTCAGCAGGCTGTCGCGCAGCCAGGCTTGAGACTCGGGCGAGAGGTTGGGGGCCAGGGTGCCGACAACCTGGGCCGCCAGGGCCGGCCGGTCGTGCCTGACCGACTGTTGCCAACCTTCCACGACTGTCGCAACCGCGGTATTCTCTTCGTCCCAGGCCACGGTAGGGGCGATCAGGATCAGTTGCCCGGCGCGCCGTCCGCCGTCGAGCGCGTAATGGAGGGCCGCGGCGGCGCCGAGATCGAGGCCGACCAAGACGGCGTTTTCCAGATCAAGGGTGCGAAGCAACACGCGCAGGTCGTGGCTGGCGGTGGCCACATCGTAGCCGGACCACGGCCCCGCCGACCGGTTGTATCCGCGCGCATCGAAGGTGACGAGGAAGTAATCGCGCGGCAGTTCGAGCGTCAGATAGTCCCAGACGCGCGAATCCAGGCCCCAGCCATGGACGAGCACGATGGGCGGGACATCGGCTTGCTGCGCGCCGATGCGATGCAGCCAGATGTGGGTATCGGTTTCCACCTCCAGGAATGGCCCAAGCGTGATGCCCAGGTCCTGGTAGTCGTCGAGCTCCGACGTGCCGTACGGAGAAACGTCGGTTTCCACGTTGTAATCGACGGCGCCATACGGTTCATAGGCTGCATCGCCGGCCTCGTCGAAGCCGGGTGCCGCGTAAACTTCCTCGTCCTCCTCACCTTCATAGGAGGGCACCAGGCGCGGCGTGGGGCTGTCGATCGGCTCCGGTGGCGGCGGTGGCGGCGAGTTCCAGCCTATCTTGCGCAGCCGGTCGTCGGTGATAGCAAGCACGACCTTGTTGTCTTCCACCGTGGCCACGGCATAGCGCGGCACATAGATGTCGCGCACCATCAGCAGCCCACGGCTGACCAACAGGTAGTGCGGGTGGACCTCGACGACATCGCCGATGCGCTTGCCGTCCTCGGTGAACACGCTCCAGCCGCGACCAATATACTCGGCTTCCATTTCTTTGTCCCTCAGACTATACTGTTAGTCAATGTACTCGATGCAGATGCAATACGTGTCTCACCGTGGCCTGACCCCACGCTACAGGCCACGCATGCTGCCCGGCCGGGGCCGCTGCCAGGCGCGCTGCGCCCTGTGCGGTGGCCGCGGCTGTTGAGCGTATTGCAGCCATCCCCTACCCTCGGTTATACTCTGTAGCCTCGGCTGTCTCAGTAAGGAAACGATATATATGAGCTTAAACAATGGTGGCGATATCGCGTTGACTCCTGAAGGCCGCGCCCACCTGGAGCGCGAGCTGAACCAATTGCGCAACGAGCGACTCCCGGCCCTGGCGGCCCGGTTGGCCGACGCACGTGAGGACCCGGCCACCCGCGACGAAGATGCGGGTCTGCTGGAGCTGCAGGAGGAGCAGCGTCGGCTGGAACGCCGTGCGACCGAGCTCGAGCGACTGCTGGCCTCTGCCCGTGAGATTGCCCCGGTGGCCGGCGGTGTCGTCGGGCTGGGCAGCCGCGTGGAAGTCGAAGAGGACGGCGAGCACGAAATGTACCAGTTGGTCGATCCCCACGAGGCCAACGCGGCCGAAGGCCGCATATCGGTCGTGTCACCCGTCGGCAAGGCCCTGCTTGGCCATCGCGTGGGAGATGAGGTCATTGTGCCGCTGCCGGCCGGCGATCGTCGTCTGCAGGTCATTTCCGTCGCTTGATCCAGGCGGCCGATGCTGCAACCATCGGCCGCGTCGCCTCATCAGCCTTGCGCTGCCCTGCCGTCAGGCGTGCGGCCAGCAGAGCCAGAATCTGTGGCATTCCCAGTAATGCGGCGCCGATCATCCCCGCGCGCAGCCCAATGGTCGAGGCCAGCAGACCCATCAGGGGTGGATAGACCGTGCCGCCCACCACGGCGGCCGCGGAAAGGCCCCCGCCAACCGCTGCCAGGCGATTCGGGTAGATGTTGCCGCCCAGGGCGATGATCATGGGATAGATCGGCCCGAACAGGACGCCGGTCAGCGCAAGTAGGGCAGCAGCCGGCAGCAACGCCGGCCCGCTCAGTACCGCCAGGAGCAGCGCCAGGCCGGCCAGGCCGGCGCACCCCATGGTAAACGTATAATACTCCACGCGTTCGGCCAGCCGGCTGGAGAGCAGCCGCCCTAGCGTCAGGCCGGCCCAGAATAGCGACAGGACGGCCGTGGCCGTGGCGATGGGCACGGACGCCAGGTATTTGACCAACCAGTTCGAGACGGCCAGCTCGGAGCCGACATACAGCGCGATCGCGGCGGCCAGGGCCACAAACGGTACGCGAGAGCGCTCGCCGGGTTGGCCGGTCGCGGCATCGACCGGTCCAGCTCCAGGCTCGCGACGTCCCAATGGCATCGGGGTGTTGGCCAGGACCGCCGCAACAGGTAAGGCGACAACCCCTGTGCCGGCTATTAGTACCCGCCAGCTCAGACCGGTAGACAGCAGTTGCCCGATCACAAATGGCGCAACCAGCGCCCCGATGCTGAAAAAGACGTGCAGAAGGCTGAGCGCGCCGCCGCGGGCGTCGCGATACAGGTCGAGGAACAGGCTGTTCACGCCGCCGTCAATCCCGCCGCCACCCCAGCTCACCAGAGTCGACGCCAACAGCAGCCACGTCCACGTCGGCGCGACAGCCTCGGCGCCGAAGCCGACCCCGAGTGCGAGAACACTGAGCGGCAGCACGATGCGCCGCCCGATGCGCTCGGTCAGGGCGCCGTTACTCCAGGCGCCGAAGGCGTAGACCAGAGAGCCCAGCAGAAAGAAGAGGCCGAACGCGGCATCCGACTGCTTGAAGTCGGGTCCGACCGAGCGAATGAGCGACGGGATGAGGACGATATTCCAGCCGTCCAGGACGAACGCGGCGTAGCCGAGCAGCGTGAGCCTGCGACGGAGGGGGTCGGGAGGGACACTAGTCACCACAGTATGCTATCATGTACCGCCGTGAGCCGCTCTACCTCGATTCCCTCAATGCAGGCCCGTCCCTCGTTGCTGGCCGGCCCCTGGCGCTTGAAGCTCTTCTATCTCTGCTACTTGATGGGCAACGGCGTCTTCGTGCCATACCTGGCACTCTACTATCATGCCATCCACCTGTTGGGAGCGCAGATCGGCCTGCTGGCCTCTCTGTCGCCCGTGGCCAGCGTGGTGCTGCAACCGTTGTGGGGTGTGCTCAGCGATCGCTACCGCCTGCGGCGCCAGTTGTTGACGGCATGCCTGCTGTGCGGCGCAGTCCTGGCGCCTGTTGTGGTCCTGGCGCCCTCGTTCGGGCTCCTGCTGCCGCTGATACTGGCGCTGGCCATTGCAACAAGCCCCATCAGTCCTCTGGCGGACGCCACGACCCTGGAATGGCTGCGCCAGCACGGCGGCAGCTACGGCTCGGTGCGCGTGTACGGCTCCTTTGGCTTCCTGCTGACGTCGCTTGTGGTCGGTTCGTTGTACAGCGGAACACGCATCTTCTGGCTCTTCTCCCTCTATGGCACCTTTCTGTTTCTGGCCTTCCTGGTCTCCTTCACCGTGCCACGGCAGGAGGACACCGTGCAGATCACGGGTACTAACGAGGGCGTGGGGACGCTGCTGCGCAATCGGGCGATGCTGGTGTTCTTGTTGTTGGTCTTCGTCGGCTATTCCACCTATGCCGCGTACAACACCTTCCTCGCCCTGTATCTCAAGGGGCTCGGCGCCAACACCACGGCGGTGGGGCTGGCCTGGGGACTCGGCACGCTGAGCGAGTTGCCGGTGATGGCTCTGGCAGGGAGGGCCATCGCCCGACTTGGGGTGAAGACGCTGCTGCTCATCGGCTTTGGCGCAGCCTGCGTGCGCTGGATCGCCTATGGCTTGCTGCACGACTACCGCCTGGCGGTGCTCGTCAGCGCCCTGCACGGCCTCTCCTTCGCCGCCTATTACGTGGCGGGCGTGACCTACGTGGATACGCACGTGCCCGCCCGGTTACGAGCGACCGGACAGACCATGTTCAATGCGGCGACCTTTGGCCTGGGCACCTTCGTCGGGGCGAATCTCTTTGGCACCCTCTACGATCGCATCCAGGCCCACGCCATGTTCCTGGTCGCCGGCGCTATCTGTCTGTTGGCGGTGATTGGTATCGCCGTGCTGGTGCCCGGCGATGCGCCAAGGCATACCGAACAGGCATTCACTGCGCCGGCGACGTCTCCTGGCGGTGGCGTGGAAGGGCCTGCTCGTTCATGAACGCCGAGCGGGACGATCCATGGCTTGCGCCGGGAGCGTTTTGGTCTAGCTGGGAAGGATCAGTGTCGGGAGACCCGAGGCGGTGACCTCGAAGGTGTCCCACATGCCGGCCTGGGCGTGATGGTCCACGCCGCACACGATCTCGTAGCGGCCCACCTGCCCAGCCACGAACGTGAATGTCTGGCTCTTGCCGGGTGCGATCCCGCGCGTCGGCCGGGGCGTGTAGGCGCCGGGGAAGGCCAGCGGGAAGCCCTGTGCGCTGGTGCGCGTGTGCGCGTTGGCACGTGCGATCAGGACGCTGTGGGGGAACGTCCCATGGTTCTGGAAGAGCACCTGCACGCGCGCACCTTTTGGCACCTGGACTACCATGCTGCCTGTGCTATAGCCGTTGAAATTGAAGCCATGACGCGCCGCGTTGTAGCTGGCGATGACAGTGAGGGTGACGGTATGAGTGGCGGGATTCCAGACCAACCAGTCCGCGGGACTGAATCCGGCGGCGCGCGCAGCGGGCGTTAGCCCATAAAGGGGTACGATAAACAGACAGGCGATGGCACCGACAGCCAGGTAGACCGATTTCCGCATCACGAAGCAACCTCCCGATCCTTTGGACAACACTCAACAATCTCTGCGTTTATCATATTCCGTGCCACGCCAAGACGTGCAGTGCCGACGGTCCCGGTGACCGTGAGGCCGCGGCCAGCCTGGTTTCTTCATAGGCGTCCTTACTTCGCCATGCCCCGGGCATAGCCGACCAGCACCGGCAACGTCGGGGGGAGACACTCCGGCCGGAGCGCATACGCCGTCAGACGCACATGACCTTCCAAGACCACCAGTGGTCCGCGCTCATCCTCCCCGATGAGGATCAGTTCAGGGAAGACTGCTCCCGACGTGAGGGCATCGGCCAGGTACCAGAAGCCGCCGTTGCCGACGCCGTAGGCCTCGATGCCTTGCCTTATGCGAGCAGCAGCGTCGACGGCCAGCCGCGACCCACCGGAGAGTTCGATCCAATACTCGTCATTGAGGTAGCGCACCTGGGCAAGTTCGTCAGGGGTAATCAAGGCACGGTACCACCGCACCGCATCGGGCATCGCGGTGAAGACGTCGGCATTGCGCCGATAGCCGCGGTATGCGCCGAGCAGGCGGCGGCGATAGGCGTTCTCCTCCGCATCAGCGAGGTCTGGCCGCTCCACGGTCCGTGGATCGCGGCCGTCGCGGCGCAGCAGGTCAAGGAGGGTGGGGCGAAAGCGGTAGGAGGCCAGCTCCGTCTGGAGGAACACGGCCACCATCTCATCTTCGTCGATCGTGTGCAGGTGCAGCATGGAGCGCCCTCCGTGGCGGAGAAAGGTTCTATGGCCGGCCCGCCCGAGCGCCGCCACTCGGGCGGGCCGGCTACGGCAGAAGGTCAAGCGTAGGAGATATCGACGTGCCGGCGGATACGCGAGGATTCCATGATCGCGTCGGCAACCACGCTGGCGCGATAGCCGTCCTCGAAGTCCGCGCCCTCCGGCCTCACCGAGCCGCCCGTGACGATGGCCTCGAAGAAGCGCTTGATCTCGTGCACGAAGGTGTGCTCCCAGCCGATGATATGGCCGTGCGGCCACCACACATCGTAGTACGGATGGGAAGCCTCGGTGACCAGCACCTGGCGGAAGCCCTGCGCGTCGTGGCGGTCTTCCTCCTCGGGCAGGTAGACCTCCAGCTCGTTCAGCCGCTCCAGATTGAAGGCCAGCGATCCGCGGGCGCCGTTGATCTCGATGACCTGATGGTTCTTGCGCCCTTTGGCGAAGCGGGTGGCCTCCAGCGTGCCAAGGGCGCCGTTCTCGAACTCCACCGTCGAGACGAACGCGTCGTCCACGTCGACCTGGAAGCGACCGCCCTTGCCGTCGGGCCGCTCCTTGATGAACGTGCTGGTCACGGCGCTGACCGTTTTCGGCTCGCCGACGAGATAGCGGGCCAGGTCGATGATGTGCGTGCCCAGGTCGCCCAGCGCGCCCGAGCCTGCCGTGCTCGCGTCGAGCCGCCAGACCAGGCTGAAGTTGGGGTCCATGATCCACTCTTGCAGATACTGCGCGCGGAAGTGGTAGATCTGCCCCAGGCGGCCCTCCTCGATGATCTGGCTCGCCAGGCGGATGGCCGGCACGAAGCGGTAGTTGAAGGCGCACATGTGCACCACGCCCGCCTGCTTGACGGCGTCGAGCATCGTCTTGGCCTCCGCTCCCGTGCGCGCCAGGGGCTTCTCGCAGATGATATGCTTGCCGGCCTGCGCGGCTGCGATGCACGGCTCGGCATGCAGGTTATTGGGGCCGCCGTTATCGAAGACCTGGATCTCGGGGTCCTCGATTAGGGCACGCCAGTCGCTGACAGCTTTCTCGTAGCCATAGCGGTCGGCGGCGGCCTGCACGGCGGCCTCGTTGCGGCCGGCGATGGCCACCAGCCGGGCTCGCGCGGGCGGCGGGGTGTAGATGTAGTTGAGCTTCTTGTAGCCGTTGGTGTGGGCCTTGCCCATGAAGGCGTAGCCGAGCATGCCCACGCCCAGCGTGGGCACCTCGCCGGCAGGGGTACCGGCTTCGCCCATGGTCACGAAGCCGACGCGCTCTGAATCGGGCATCTCGCATTCTCTCCCTTCGCGCTTACAGGTTAACTCTGCTTAAAGGCCGCGTCGAAGGCCTGCTTCGACGGCTGGAAGTCGAGGCGCTTGACGAAGGCGGCGGCCTCGGGCGCTCCCTGCGTACGGTCCATACCGCTATCTTCCCACTCCACGGAGAGCGGGCCGTCGTAACCGATGCGGTTGAGCGCGCGTACGATCTCCTCGAAGTCCACGCCGCCGCGGCCCGGGGTGCGGAAATCCCAGCCGCGCCGGGCGTCGCCGAAATCCAGGTGCGAGCCCAGGATGCTGGTGCGACCATTCAGGTTGCGCACGGAGTTCTTGACGTGCACGTGGTAGATGCGGTCGGCGAAGGTCTCGATGAAGAGCACCGAATCGACGAACTGGTGGTGCAGATGGCTCGGGTCGAAGTTGATGCCGAAGGCCGGCCGGCGCCCAATGGCCTCCAGCGCCTTCTGGGTGGTGACGATGTCGTAGGCGATCTCGGTGGGGTGGACCTCCAGCCCGAAGCGCACGCCCTGCTGGTCGAAGACGTCCATGATGGGGTTCCAGCGGTCGGCGAACTCGCGATAGCCGGCCTCGACGGTCTCCCAGTTATTGGGCGGGAAGGAATAGAACAGATGCCAGATGGGTGAGCCGCTGAAGCCGTTGACCTGCGTGACGCCGAAAGCCTTGGCCGCGCGCGCGGTGTCCATCATCTCCTGCGCGCAGCGACGGCGCACGCCCTCGGGGTCGCCGTCGCCCCACAGGCGCGCCGGCAGGATGCCTTTGTGCCGCTCGTCGATGAAGCGATCGGCCACGCACTGGCCGACGAGGTGGTTGCTGATGGCCCAGCAGCCCAGGCCGTGCTTCTCCAGGATATCGCGCCTGCTCTTGACATAACCAGAGTCACTCAGGGCCTTGTCGACCTCGAAATGGTCGCCCCAGCAGGCCAGTTCCAGGCCGTCGTAGCCCCAACTCTTGGCCAGGGGCGCCAGTTCGGCCATGGGGAGATCGGCGAACTGGCCGGTGAACAGGGTGACGGGTCGCGCCATCGTTCTCCTCCTTACACAGCGCTATGCAGCCGGTCGCCCGGCTTGACACCGCGGTGGCGTCGCGCAGGGCAGACCCGCTGCTGCCACCTAAATGTATCGCATTCGCGGACCCGGAGGGGCAGTATGAGGTTGTGGCTTGTGCCGGCATGCCGTCATAACCAGACAGTAGCGTTGACCGCGGTTTCACCGACGGGTAAGGTGATAGTAATAGGTCATCGCGGAGGAGAAGGATGTGGCCGACGACCATGACCATGCCCATGTAACAACTCGGGGTGGCGGCGTAGCCGGCATCGCGCACAGCCAGGCCCACGACGTGCTCGACCCGTCCGGCCACGCCCACCACGACCACGATGCGCCGGCCGCCCACGATCACGGTGAGGATCACGACCACGACCATGATCATGCGCACGAAGACAGCGGGCTGCTCGGTCATCTGCCTTTCTTCCATTCCCATAGCCACGGAAGTCCCACCGTCGATACGGCGCTGGAGGGGAGCGGCGAGGGGCTGCGCACGCTGGCGCTATCGCTGGCCGGCCTGGCCATCACCGCCGCGTTCCAGCTGGTCATTGCCATGGCTAGCGGATCGGCGGGCCTGCTGGCCGACACCATCCACAACTTCACCGATGCGCTGACGGCGCTGCCGCTGGGCCTGGCCTTCTGGGCAGGGCGGCGTGCGCCCACGCGACGATACACCTACGGTTATGGCCGGGCGGAAGACCTGGCTGGAGTGCTGATCGTGGTGATGATCGCCGCCAGCGCCGCGCTCGCCGCCTATGAGTCCGTGCTGAAGCTAACTCATCCCGTTCCGCTGACCAACGTATGGTGGGTTGCCGTCGCCGCCGTGGTCGGCTTCCTGGGCAACGAAGGCGTGGCCATGCTGCGCATCAAGACCGGGCGGCGCATCGGCTCGGCTGCGCTGGTGGCCGACGGGCAGCACGCACAGGTCGACGGCCTGACCTCACTGGCGGTGTTGATCGGCGCCGTGGGCAGCGCGGCGGGGCTGCATATCCTCGATCCGGTGATCGGCCTGCTCATCACCGTGGCCATCCTGTTCATCGTGCGCGACAGCGCCCAGACGATGTGGCATCGCCTGATGGACGCGGTAGACCCGGGTCTGATCGCGTGCATCGAACAGGTCACCTCATCCGTGCCGGGCGTCTATGGCGTGAGCGAAGCGCGCGCCCGCTACATCGGCCACCGGATGCTGGCCGATGTGCGTATCCTGGTCGATGGCGACCTTACCACGGCGGAAGGGCATGCCGTGGCCGAAGAGGTGCAGCACGCGCTGCTGCATCATGTACCGCGTCTGGCCGAGGCCCACGTCCACGTCGATCCCGCCGGCGTCGAGGACGCCCATGCGCTAACGGAACACCACACGTCCCGCTAGGATGGGTCCATGCGCTATACTGCGCAATAGGGGCTCTGCCGCTCCGCGCTACAACAGCGTTACATCTTACTACTATCTCAGGACACTATGCCGCATCATTCCCCGCGCCCTGATTTGCGCAACATCTGTATCATTGCCCACGTCGACCACGGCAAGACCACGCTGGTCGACGGCATGCTCAAGCAGAGCGCCGCGCTGCGCCGCGCCGAGGCGACCGGCACCCTGATCATGGATTCGGGCGACCTGGAGCGCGAAAAGGGCATCACCATCCTGGCCAAGAACACCGCCGTGGTCTACCGCGGTGTGACCATCAACATCATCGATACGCCCGGCCACGCCGATTTCGGCGGCGAGGTCGAGCGCGTGCTGAACATGGCCGACGGCGCGCTGCTGCTGATCGACGCCGTGGAAGGCCCCATGCCGCAGACGCGCTTCGTGCTCAAGAAGGCCTTTGAGATTGGCCTGCGCCCCATCGTGATCATCAACAAGATCGACCGGCCGATGGCGCGCATCGCCGAGGTGCTGTCCCGCACGCAGGACCTTTTCCTGGAGTTGGCCACGGAAGAGGAACAGCTCGACTTCCCCGTGCTCTACGCGGTGGGGCGCGAGGGCATCGCCACGACCGATCCGGAGGTGCCGGGAACCTCGTTGCAGCCGCTCTTCGAGGCCATCCTGCGGCACGTGCCGGCGCCGGCGGTGGATCCGGACGGGCCGTTCCAGATGCTGGTGACGACCCTGGGCTACGACAACTATCAGGGCCGCCTGTGCATCGGGCGTATTGCCCGCGGCCACGTCGCGGCCGGCGATGCCGTGGTGCACATCGACCGCCAGGGCGTCGAGCGGCGCGCCAAGATCGCCAACGTCTACATCACGCGTGGCCTGGAGCGTGTCGCGGTCGAGCGGGCCACGGCGGGAGATATCGTGGCCCTGACCGGCATCGCCGAGGCCGGCCTCGGCGACACCATAGCCTCCGTCGACGCGCCCGAGTCGCTGCCGCCCATCGCGGTCGAGGAGCCCACGGTCAAGATGACCTTCGGCGTCAATACCTCGCCTTTCGCGGGACGGGACGGCCAGTACGTCACCTCGCGCCAGTTGCGCGAGCGGCTGCTGCGGGAACTGGAGACCAACCTGGCGCTGCGCGTCGAGGATACCGAGAGCGCGGACACGCTGCAGGTCTCGGGGCGCGGCGAGCTGCACCTGGCCATCCTGATCGAGACGATGCGCCGCGAAGGCTACGAGTTCCAGGTCTCGCGGCCCGAGGTCATCGCGCGCGAGGTCAACGGCCACCTGACCGAGCCGGTCGAGCACCTGGTGATCGACACGCGCGAAGAGTACGTCGGCGTGCTCACCGAAAGCCTGGGACGCCGGCTGGCGGAGATGGTGAACCTGCAAAACGACGGTGCGGGCAACGTACGCCTGGAATATACCATCCCGACGCGCGGCCTGATCGGCTTCCGCAACTACTTCCTCACCGCCACGCGCGGCAACGGCATCATGGCATCGATCTTCATCGGCTACGAGCCGTGGTACGGCACGATGGCCGCCACGCGCAACGGCGCGCTGGTGGCCTCGGAGACGGGCACCGCCCTGACCTACGGGCTGGTCAACGCACAGGAGCGTGGCAGCCTGTTCATCGAGCCGGGGACCGAAGTGTATCAGGGCATGATCGTGGGCCTGCACATCCGCGAAGACGACCTGGCCGTGAACGTGTGCAAGGCCAAGCAGAAGACCAACATCCGCTCCAGCACCCAGGAGATCCAGGTGCGGCTGACCCCGGCCACCATCCTGAGCCTGGAGCAGTCGCTCGACTTCATCGGCGACGATGAGTTGGTCGAGGTCACGCCCCGCTCGCTGCGCTTGCGCAAGCGGTTGCTCGATCCCAACGACCGTGCCCGGGCGCGCAAGTTGGCGGCTCTGGGCAAGGTGTAGCGGACCAGCCCCGTACATCACGCTGCAATAGCTCATTTGGCCCAGCCGCGCCAGATCAAGCGGCCAATTGACCCGGCTCGCCCGCCCGACGACACTTCTGCCACAGTTTCGCCGCACAGGTGTGACAAGCGATCCTTACGCGCGACACACGCCTCTCTTACGCTGGAAGAAGCGGGCACTGCGCTGTGCCGGACCAACATCGACCGCGTAGGAGAGGGACGTATCACATGTTTCTGGGCATCGATCTCACGCATCTGCTGGCCGTCTACGGCTACTGGGTGGTCCTGCTCGTCGTCGCCGCGGAGAGCATGGGCCTGCCGGTCCCAGGCGAGACGACGCTGCTGAGTGCCGCCGTCTATGCGGGCCTCAGCGGCCAGCTGTCCATCGCCCTGGTCATCACCGCCGCGGCCGCCGGTGCGATCCTGGGCGACAACGCGGGCTATCTCGTGGGCCGCACCGTGGGCGAGCGAGTTCTTGGGCGCCTCGGCCGCCCCACCGGGCGAAGCGGGCGCGCTCTCGTGGTGGGCCGCTATCTCTTCGGGCGCCATGGTGGCAAGGCCGTATTCCTGGGGCGGTTCGTGGCCGTGCTGCGCATCTTTGCGGCCCTGCTGGCCGGTGCAACCAAGATGCCATGGCGGCGCTTCGTGCTGTACAACGCGGCGGGCGGCCTGCTGTGGGCGAGCGTGATGGGCTTGCTGGGTTATGCGCTGGGGTCTAGCGTGGCGGGGCCATTGGGGATCGCCGGCGTGGTCTGCGCGGTGGCGGTCGCGCTCCTCGTCGCGCTGATGCTGTGGCGCAACGGCCGGCGCTGGGAACGCGAGGCCCTAGAAGCCCTCCGCGACGATGACGCCCGTGAGGCGGCCTGATGGGACCCCTGCGCGGCGCAAGCATCCTGGAGGCTCCTACCCTTGATAAGCTCTGCGATTCTTCGGCCGCCGCGATTGGAGGGGCCGTGCGCTATGGTGCCAGGGTTGAGACATGGTACCCTGATGCACGACGAGGCATGATAGCGAGACCGGAGAAACGACAATGGCGGATACGTACGATGTGGTGATCATCGGGGGTGGCTTCGCGGGCGTGACGGCGGCGCGTGAGTTGCGGAAGCAGGGCCAACGCGTCCTCATCCTTGAGGCGCGCGATCGCCTGGGTGGGCGCACATGGACCGCCGAGTTCGCCGGGCAGGCTGTCGAAATGGGCGGCACCTGGGTGCACTGGCTACAGCCCCACGTGTGGGCCGAGATCACGCGCTACGGCCTGCAGATCACCGAGAGCCCGCGGGCCGGCGAGATGCGCAACTGGATCAGCGGCGGCACGCGGCACGAAATGCCGTCGGAGAGGTTCTACCCGATGCTGAACGAGGCCCTCAAGCGTTTCTGCCACGACGCGCAGGCGGTCTTCGAGCGGCCGCATGATCCACTCTTCAACGCCGATGCCGTGGCCGCGATCGATGGGCTGTCGGTGCGCGACCGGCTGGCGACGCTGGACCTGCCCCGCGAGACCCTTGATCTGCTCGATGGCCAGTGGGCCTCCGACTGCAGCGCGCCCATCGCGGAGGCGGGTCTCTCCGTCGCCCTGCGCTGGTTCTCCCTGGCCGGATGGGATGGGCTGCGCATGCTGGATGCCGTGGCCCGCTACAAGATAGCCGCCGGCACACGCAGCCTGATCGAGGCGATGGTCGCGGACGGCCAACCCGACCTCCTCCTCTCGTCGCCCGTGAGCTCGGTGGAACAGGATGCCGGCGGCGTGGCCGTCACCACGCGCGATGGCCGTGGCTACTCCGCGCGGGCCGCGATCGTCACGGCGCCGCTGAATACGCTTGGGGCACTGGAGTTCAAACCGGCGCTGTCCGGCCATAAGCAGGCCGCCGTGGCCGAAGGCCAGGCCTCGCGCGGCGTCAAGGTGTGGGCGCGCATACGCGGAGAGCGGCCGCACTTCTCCGGCACAGCTCCGGACGACCATGCCATCACCTCGCTGCATTCCGAGTATCACTTGCCCGGCGCGACGCTGCTCGTCGGATTTGGCCCGGCAGCAGATCACCTGGACGTCGGCGACCGGGGGGCGGTGGAGCGGGCGGTGCGCGCGTTCCTGCCGGACGCGGAGGTCGAGGAGGTGGCGGCCCACGACTGGGTGGCCGACGAGTTCTCTCGTGGTACCTGGCCCGTCTACCGGCCGCGGCAGCTCACCCGCTATCTGCGGGCGTTGCAGCAGCCCGAGGGCCGCGTCTTGCTGGCCGGGTCGGAGATGGCCAACGGGTGGTGCGGCTTCATCGACGGGGCGATCGAGAGCGGGCTGCGGGTCTCTCGGGTGGTAGCGCACCTGCTGGCCTCTTCCGATACGCGCACGCCTATCTCCGCCACCGTGTAATGGTGTGATGTGGAATCCGCCGCGGGCGTAATGCCGTTCGTCCACGGGTCGGCGTCACCTCGTCACCCTATACGTAACAGGCTCGGGCATCAACCCTCCCACCTGTTGAGCGCGGTTCAACCATCTGGTGTGGCAGGAGAGGCCATGGCCGGAGCAAAGTATCACGTTAACCGTAGCCGAGCTGGCGCGGCGGCTCGGCGCGCAGGCGCTCGGCCAGGGCCGTGTAGCGGCGGTCGACCGCGCTATTCTTGACGGCGATGGCCAGGGCACGCGGCGATCCGATCAGCACGCACAGCCGCCGGGCGCGCGTGATGGCCGTGTAGATCAGATTGCGCTGCAAGAGCAGGTAGTGCGAGGTGGTCAGCGGCATCACCACCGCCGGGAATTCGCTGCCCTGGCTCTTGTGCACCGAGACGGCGTAGGCGTGGGTGAGCTCGTCGGTCTCGTGGAACTCGTAGTTGACCTCGACCACGTTGCCGCCGCCCGGCCGCGGGATGATTGGCGGCGCCGGTCGGTTGCGCCCGCGGGCCGGCCCGCTCAAGGCATCGTCGCGCTGCACCACCGGCAGCCCCTCAGCCGGGTATTCCACGACCATGATCTGGTTCTCCCGGTCGATGCGCGCCACCCGCCCCATATCGCCGTTGAAGACGTTCTTGTTGTAGTCGTTGCGGATTTGCATGACCTTGTCGCCCGGCCGGAAGACCCGCTGGCCGAGCGACAGCTCGTCCGGGCGCTGCGGGTTGAGCAGCTCCTGCAACTGCGTGTTGAGGTTGCCCACGCCGAGCGGCCCGCGATTGGAGGGGCTGATCACCTGCACGTCGGCGACGGGGTCCAGGCCGAAGGCGCGCGGCGCGCGCTCGGCCACCACGGTCTTGAGCACCTGCAACAGCCGGTCGGGGTCCTCCTCGCGGATGAAGAACAGGTCGGTGTCGCCCTGGTTGTCGAGGCGCGGGATCTCGCCGCGGTTGATGGCGTGGGCGGTGGTGATGATGCGCGAGCCCTGCGCCTGGCGGAACAACTGGGTCAGGCGCGTGGTGGGCAGGACCTCCGAGGTCAGGATATCGCGCAGCACGTTGCCCGGTCCGACCGAGGGAAGCTGGTCGGCGTCTCCCACCAGCAGCAGGTGCGCCGTGGGCGGGATGGCCTTGAGCAGCGAGTAGAAGAGCAGGATGTCGATCATGGAGCTCTCGTCGGCGATGACGAAGCTGAAGGGCAGCGGGTTGCGCTCGTTATACTGGAACTCGTTGTGCGCCGGGCTGAACTCCAGCAGGCGGTGCATGGTCGAGGCCGGCCGCCCGGTGGCCTCGCTCATGCGCTTGGCGGCGCGCCCGGTCGGCGCGGCCAGGCAGTACTTGATGCCGTAGTGCTCCAGCAGGTGCAGCACGGCGCGCAGGGTGGTGGTCTTGCCCACGCCGGGTCCGCCGGTCAGGATGCTCACCTTGCTGGAGAGGGCCGTCTGCACAGCGCGGCGCTGTCCCTCCGCCAGCTCGATCTTGCTCTTGCCCTCGAGCCCGGCAAACGCTCGCGCCCAGTCGATATTGCGCGCGAACAGCAGGGTCGACGGCGTCTCGGCCAGCAGGCGCAGGCGCCGCGCCGCGCCGCGCTCGCTGTGGAAGAACGGCGCCAGGTAGACGCGCGCATCGCCGCGTGCGACGTCCTGCTCGTCCCCGCTGGCCTGTTTGGCCTGTTCCTCCACGATCACCTCCTTGGTGCCGCGCAGCGTCTCCAGCGCCTCCTCCAGCCCGTCCGGCTCCGCCCGCAGCGCCTCGGCCGCACGTTTCAGCAATTCCTCGCGCGGCAGAAAGACGTGGCCGTCATCGGTCGATTGCGAGAGCACGTGCTTGAGGCCGGCGGCGTAGCGCTGCGGCGAGTGCTCGGGCAGGCCCAGCTTGCGCGCCAGGGCGTCGGCAGTGATGAAGCCGACGCCGTAGATATCCTTGGCCAGGCGGTAGGGATCCTCGCGGATGACCGTGATGGCCTCGGAGCCGTAGGTCTTGTAGATGCGCGCGGCCAGGCTGATCGAGACCTCGTGCGACTGCAAGAACAGCATCAGGTTCTTGATCTCGCGCTGCTCCGCCCAGCCGCGCACGATGATGTCGAGCTTTTTGGTGGAGATGCCGGGGACTTCGAGCAGCCGCTCCGGCGTCGACTCGATGACCTCCAGCGTCTCGGCGCCGAAGCTCTCCACGATGCGGTCGGCCGTCTTGGGGCCGATGCCCTTGATCAGGCCGGAGCCCAGGTAACGGCGGATACCCTCGGCGGTGCTGGGCAGCTTCGGCTCGAACGAGCTGACCTTGAAGTGGCGGCCATGGAGAGGATGCACCTCCCAGGCGCCGTTGAGCGAGACCGTCTCGCCCACGTTGAGCCCGGGCATCGGCCCGACGATTTTGGTCAGGTCGTCCGAGGTGCGGTAGCGGGTGCTCTTCTCGGCGATCTTGAGCCGCGCCACGGTCCAGTGGTTCTCGTCGTTCTGAAAGACGATGCGCTCCACCGTCCCGGTCAGTGTGTCCACGCCTGCTGATTGGCCCTTACTGTGGTCGACTGGAGAAACCTACGCTGAATTGTAACATGTGTGCTAGATTCACCGGCTGTCATAAGCGCGGTGTAAAATCGACACCTGCGTGACACGCCTGATCCGTCACCCTTGTTGAGCGCCACCGGTCGCATCTGCTGACCAACATGCCGCCCGGCGTCCTGGCCCGGCCACCTGTGCTACAATCGGAGACAGGAGTTGGCATGCAGACCTGTGCGCAGGCTACCCGATAGGAGTGACAACATGACGACCGTTGAGGCCCCCTCGACCCAGGTGCTCGAACAGGATCGTGAGCATCTCATCCATCCGCTCCACTTCCCGGCCGACCATGGCACGCCCCTCGTGTTCGTAGAGGGCCGCGGCTCCATCCTTATCGACATCGACGGCAAGGAGTACATCGACGGCCTCTCGTGTCTTTGGAACGTCAACGTCGGACACGGGCGGCGCGAGCTGGCCGAGGCGGCGGCGGAGCAGATGGCCAAACTGGCCTTTGTGACCAGCTATGCCGGTGCGACCAATGTCCCGGCCGTGACGCTGGCCACCAAGCTCCTGGAGGTCGCCTATCCGGACATGCACGCGGCCTACTTCACCACGGGTGGGGCGGAGTCGAATGAGTCGGCCTTCAAGACGGCCCGCTTCTACTGGAAGGTCAATGGAAAGCCCGACAAAGTCAAGTTCATCTCGCGCATCCACGGCTATCACGGCGTGACCATGGCCGCGGCCAGCGCCACCGGCATGGCCATGTACCACAGGATGTTCGCGCCGCTGGTGCCCAATTTCTTCCAGGTGGCCCCACCGCATCCCTACCGCTGGTCCGACTACGGCGGGCGCGGCGGTGATCCGGGCATCGAGGCCGCCGAGGCCATCGAGCAGGTTATCCTGCGCGAAGGGCCGGAGACGGTCGCCGCGGTGATTGCCGAGCCGGTGATGGGCGCGGGCGGCGTGATCGTGCCCCCGGCCTCGTACTTCCCCAAGGTGCGCGAGATCTGCGATAAGTACGACGTTCTGTTGATCGGCGACGAGGTGATCACGGGCTTCTGCCGCACCGGTCGCTGGTTTGCCCTGGAGCACTACGGCGTGCAGCCGGACATCATGTCCTTCGCCAAGGGCGTTACCAGCGCCTACCTGCCGCTGGGCGGTATCCTGGTCTCCGAGCGCGTGCAGAGGGCCATCCTTGATGCGCCGGCCGACCTCAAGTTCACCCACGCCGCCACGTATTCCGGGCATCCTACCTGCTGCGCCGTGGCCATCCGCAACCTGCAGATCATGCACGACGAGAAGCTGGCCGAGCGCGCCGCGACGTCGGGCAAGCGCCTGCTCGACGGGCTGAAGACGCTGGAGGAGTATCCGGTGGTCGGCGACGTGCGTGGCCTGGGCATGATGTGCGGCGTGGAGTTGGTGGAGGACAAGGCGACGCGCGCCCCGGCCGTCGGGCTGGGCGGCAAGGTCGCCGCCGAGGCGCGCAAGCGTGGCCTGTATACGCGCAACCGGGGCGGCGTCAAGGGGGGCGACTACCCGATCGGCGACACCATCTGCCTCGCCCCGCCGCTGACCACGCCCGACGAGACCATCGACCGCATCGTCTCCATCCTGCACGAATCCATCCGCGCCGCGACGGCCTGACGCTATTGAGGGTGCTTGCTGCTCGGATAGGCGCTGGTGCGTTCTAGCGCCAGTGCTGGAGCATGTATGTCGTAAAAGAAGGGGTAGAAAGCGCGTTGGGCGCTTGGACGTGTCGGGTGGTAATCGGCGCCCAACGACTGGCGTGCTGAATCCGCACGAACTCCTCGGCAGGCCCCCATCGCGCGCCGGCGCCGGCTGATCGGGCCCGTGACGTGTAGTGGGCTACGCCTGCGCCCACTCCCGTAAATCGTGGGCCAACGCCTGGGCGAAGGACTCGCCCTCAAAGCAGCCCACCACCCACGATGCGCGCCGTCGGGGTGCCACCACGACGACCTCCCACTGCCGCCGCAGTAGCCGGCCCGCCGGCTGGGTGTACACGACGGCGACGTCGGCCTTGGCGAGCTCCAGGATTGGGTGGCCCTGGATGTAGGCTCGCTCACGGGTGAGCACGATCTCGCCTTCGCCCCCGACGAGCACCCCGAGCGGCAGGTCGCCGGAGCGGGCGACGCGCTCCCGCAGTTCCGGATCACCAATCTGATTCAGCGCGTCCGTGCGCCGCTGGAGCAATTGGTCTTGGCACTCTACGGAACAGAACAACTTGCTGTTCAGGGCGCAGCGCGAACAGGCGAAGCGCCCGCACACCGTGCAGGCAATCTCACGGTCGTCGACGCCGCCGCACATCTGACAGAGGGGCAGGCGGGCGGGCAGGTCGGTGTGCAGGAGATGGAGGGAGCCGGCGGGGGCCTCATGGGCTAGCCAGGTGGCGGAGAAAGTGTGGTCTCCGAGGGTGATCATGGTCTCGATGGTCAGGGCGCGGATGGTGGTCGCGTCCAGGTGCACATCGGCCTCGGTCGGGACGCAGCGACGCGAATACCGTTGCGTGCGGCCGGGGCGGTCACCGGGTCGCTCGTAGGACACCGAGCACGTGTGTGCGGCGAAGACGCGCTGAAGGGCGGCCTGCCGCACCTCCGTTTCCGACAACAGCGGACACTGCGTATGCCCGTATCGTCCTCCACATCCTCGTCCTCCATCGTCGGACCGGCGAGGACCGCACTGAGGTGGTCGCGAATATAGGCGTCGATGTCCGCGCCCAGAGGCTGCCCTGACTGGCCGCTGAGCGCGAAGCGGCCGGAGCCCTTCTCCCGGTGAATTACGCTGCCATCGGCGTGGAAGACGGCATCGATGGTGTATCGGACGTCAATCCAGGCTTCCAGAGACAGCTCGATGAGGGAGAGTGACGCTTGCCCACCCCCTTCCGGCGGGTGCACGAAGCGCGACCCGAGAAGGGCAATCACCCGGCTCTTGACCCGTTCCACCGCGTTACCCCCGGTCCCCGGTGGCACCAAGACCACGCGCCGTGTGCGGGCCGTCGCGGCCGGTGCCGGCGTCGTGGGGGAGGCACTGCCGCGAGACGCGGCCGGAGATGGCAGTGGGGTGGGTGGCATCTGCGCGTCTAGCGCGGCGATGCGGGCCTTCCAGTCGGCAGTCAGGCGCTCGACCAGGATCTTCTCATCGAAAAACGTGGCCACGGCGCTGCCGAGATCTTTCGCGGCCACTCCCGCGATGACCGTGCAGCGCTGGACCGGCCGGGTCTCGACCTGGCGCGTCGCGCCTGTGCCGACGAAGGCATCTATGGTCCGGTACAGCAGGGCCTGGCGCAGCACGTCGCGCGGCGCGGACCTGAGCGCGCCGGCATCCTCGATATAGAGTATGTCGCCATCGTTGGCGTGAGTGAGGATGCGCATGAGATCGCTCGCCTGGAGGAGGCCGGCCGCATTCACAGTGCTGAACCATCCGCCCAACTCGGCCGCCAACACCTGGGCCACCCCGCGCAGCTCCGCACCGGGCACCAAAGGATCGACCAGAAGCAGGTGCGGGAGCGGGGTCGCGGTCCGTCGCGCATCGGCGAGGAGAGTATTCAGTCGATCCAGGCCGAGCAGCGGCGCATGAGCCGCGGGCGGGGTCCCGCTCTGGGGCGTGGGTTGCGCTTGCGCTGGGGTCGCGCCTTTGCCGGCCAGCGCAGCGGCGAATGTCCGCATCGAGGGGAACCGCTTGTCGATCACCAGGCTCAGCGCCTGTGCCAAGGCAGCGTCGACGTGCGGGCTGATCGTGGGCACCAGCGCGCGCGCACCGGGGAACGTGAACGGTGGCTGGGTCGTCGGGTCCCGCCCCGTGAGCAGGTGATGCAACGTCGCGCCCAGGGCATACACATCCGAACGCGGCTCGGTCAGCCCCTGGTACTGCTCGGCCGGCGCATACCCGCCAGTGCCGATGGCGGTGCCGCCGGGGGCCGTCAGTTGGCGTGCGATGCCGAAGTCGATCAAGGTCAGGCGGCCATCCTGGCGCAGCATGATGTTTTGGGGTTTGAGATCCCGGAAGATCACAGGCGGCGTCTGGTCGTGGAGGTAGGCCAACGCATCGCACAGAACGGCCGCCCAGGCGAGCACCTCCGCTTCGGGCAGGCCCGGGGCGCCGCGGCCCGCCAGTTCGTCGGCGAGTGTATGGCCCTCGATCAGTTCGAGGACGAGGTACTGCATCCCGCCCTCGGACACGATGTCGCGGATGTCACAAATGGCCGGATGGCGCAGCGCCGAGAGGACCTGCGCCTCGCGGGTGAACCACAGGGCGCGTTCTGCCCGCTCCTCGGCCGTCGCCCCACCGAGCAAGATGCCCTTGATGGCGCACGGGCGTCCGTGCAGGCGTTCGTCGGTACCGCGCCACACCGCCCCCATGGCCCCGGAGGCGATAGGGGTGTCCAGGCGATAGCGCCCGCCGATCAGGCGGCCTGCCGCCATCGGAGGCACGGTGGCCGCTCCTGGCGCGGAAGCATACTGCATGGGCGTCACATTCCGGGACATCGACAGGCCACACGAAGGACAAAAGCGGGCCGTGGCGGGGACAGGGATGCAACAGGCAGGACAGGTCGCCGCGACCAACGTGACCACCTCCCCTTCGTTTTTCCAGCCAGTATAGCACAATCTGGTACCGCCCTAGAGAGCTATGGTCATGCGCCATCTTCGTAAAGTAAACCAAGCTGGGGCGACCCGTTTCGGTCATCTTCTCCGATCCACCACGATTTACTGAGGTGGTGCTTCCTCATCTGGCTGCCAATTAGGGAAGAGCATCGCGTCCGGGATGCATCACGAACGGCAAGTGCAGTGCACGTGCACTGTTGTAGAATCGCTCATCGATTGTCCACATCGTTGTTCCGGCCTGTTCGGCCAGAGCTGCGTAAGACATATCGAAAACAGAACTGAGGCGTCTGGGAGAACTCAACTCGATGCCGTGCGTGCCTTGCTCAGTTCCTCAACTGGATCGGGAAAACGAGATAGGTCAATGCCGCGCCGACGCAGGTCGGCGTGAATAGCGGCGATGTATTCCCGGGCGCGTCGAACGCGCTCGGGCGTGAGCGGTGGTGGCAGAGTCTCCTCGTGGTATAAAGGGTTCCGTGGTGTGTCCATCTATTCGTCTTCCTCTCTGACTTGAGCTCCGGTCAGTATACCGCTACCACAACCGACCCCTCACCGCCGCCTAGCTGCCGCTGGGCGGTATGCTGCTCTCCGAGCGCGTGTATAAAGCCATTCGGGAAGGCTCGGCAGACCTCAGGTACACGCACGTGGGGCACCCTTCCTGCTGCGCCTTCCAAAAGTCAAACGTCTTCCCCGCGCAGGCGCCGCAGTTGCTCCTCGAGTTCGGCCAAACGGCGTTCGGCTTCGAGTCGCTGCCGGCGTTCCGCTCCTGCTTGCCGCTGAGCCTCGTCCTGCAGTCGCTCGGCTTCAGCCCGGCGTTTCTCGGCGATCCGGCGCAGCCGCCGCTCCTCGCTGATGCGCGGGACCGGCTGCCCCTGCGCATCCCACACTTCCAGCCACAGCCCCCGCGGCGCGAACGAGAGCCCCGGAGGGGTCGCGCAGTGCCACCGCCCGTCCGCCTCCGGTTCCCAGGGCTCGTACCTTCCTGCTATAGGCTGTCCCTGTGTGTCGCGGGGCAGGCGGCGCGCCCACAGCCGGGTGCCAGCAGCGATGCCGTGCTGCGTCCCCAGCAGGTCGCCCAAGGGGTCGAAGACCAGGTATTCGGGGATGCCGTGGCGCGCGTAGGTCGCCGCCTTCTCCCCCACGTCCCGGCGCACCGTGGAGGCGCTGGCCACCTCGATCACCAGCCAGGGCGGGCCCTCCCGCCGCACGTCGATGGCGGACATCTCATAGGTCACGGGCCGAGGATGGATCAGCACGTCGGGCATCGGCTCGTAGGCGGTGCCATCGCGGCGCGTCAGGCCCAGCAAGGCGAGGTTGCTGCCGGTGCCCCAGGGCTGGCCCAGCTCCTCGAAGAGATGGCGCAGGGTGGCGGCGAGGGAGTACAGGTTATCCTGGTGGATCTGGATGCCCACGACGCTCTCCTCGGTGTCGTCGGGCAGCCACT
>Ga0209062_1001328_pt1 | contig 45754 bp, 38 predicted proteins | sample Coa_R2_2_FD_187158 | JGI IMG/M metagenome (GOLD analysis project Ga0209062, IMG submission 187158) | Surface soil microbial communities from Centralia Pennsylvania, which are recovering from an underground coalmine fire - Coalmine... | ecosystem: Environmental > Terrestrial > Soil > Unclassified...
CGTCACTCTCAATCTCTTGGCATTCGCCTGCCACACCGTCGCCGACCTCGCCGATCTGGCATGGCAGAAAGCCAGAGCCAAAATCCACACCCGCGCCGGATTCTTCAACCACCTGCGAGCCATCACCGTCTACGTCGTCTTCCCCTCCTGGCAACAGCTCATGGCCACCCTCGCCTTCGACAAACCGCTCGCCAGACCCCCATAGGTCAAAATGAGAATTGCTGGTGCGCCGGCTGGACATTGGCGTCGGATAGGCACATGTTCATATCAGCAAGGAGGCTAGACCCCGCCCGGAACGCAGAGTGACTGTTCACCATGACGAAGATTCAAATCGAACTGCCCGAGGCGACGGCGAAAACCGCACACGCTGATCGAGCGGGTTCGGGCGGGGCGCGCTGACGCTGGTGAGTTCCCCGGCGCTGCTCGCCGAGTTAGCTGAAGTCGCAGCCCGTCCGAAGTTCAAAGATATTCTTGTCCGGTCCAACACAGATCCAGAGCTGATGCTGGCGCAGGTGCGGTTGCTGGCGGAAATCGTAGACCCGCCGCCGCTGCGGGAGCCGGTCAGCCGCGATCCGGACGATGATGCGGTGCTCGCTCTCGCTGCCGCAGCCAAGCCCGACCTAATCGTCACCGGTGACAAGGATCTCCTCGTTCTCGGTATCCACGCCGGCATTCCCATCGTCAGCCCAGTGGAGGCGGTTGTCAGGATTGGAGGCGGATAAGGCGCCTTGGCGTTGATTTGCGGTTTGATTTCCGAACTGCCACTGACGCATAAGGGCCGGCGGCGAACTTTCTTACAAATTCTTAATAATCAGGACTAGTCTTTCATTTTGCAAGAGAATTTCATCCGTGCCGCGGCTTGGGTAAAATCGCGCAGCAACCTTGACGTTGAAAACAACACCGCTTTGCTTGATGAAAGCGCCGCGAGGCGCAGTTCGTGCGGCAGATCTCGCCGAGCCGCTCGTCAGAGCCCGGCAAGGGTCGCCGCAAGGTCGCCGGTTAAGGAGACCGCGGGGAATGAGTGAATCGAAAGCCTGTCATGCCCCGCTTCAAGCGGGGCATCCAGTAACCACCGGCTTTGATAGTATTTCGAAAGCAGCTCCGCTGGTTGCTGGATCGCCCGGTCAAGCCGGGCGATGACACTCATCTGAAGCCGCGTCGGACCGCCATGCTTGAGGAAATCAGACATCTGTTCGCGGAATTGCGCGGCGGAGACAAACATTCCAGCCATTTCGATGCAGATGACTACCGGGTGGCGGCCGCGGCGCTGCTGGTCCACGTGGCGACGCTTGACCACGATCTCACCCAGGAAGCCCGGCGGAAGCTCGCCGCCCTTCTCAAGGCGCAGTTCTCCTTGACTGACGCGCTGACTGATGAACTTATCGAGGCCGCCGTGGCTGCCGATCGGGAGGCGGTCGATTTTTATCACTTCACGCACCTGCTCATGCGCAGCCTTGATGAACAAGGCCGCTTACGGATTGTCGAAATGTTATGGAAGATGGCTTTCGCAGATGGCGCCATCAGCGAATTTGAGGACAATATGATGTGGCGCGTTGCCGAGTTGCTTGCCGTGTCGCCGCGCGAGCGCATTGCGCTGCGCCGGCAGGTCGTGGGCGCCGCCGATTCGAATAAGGAGGAAACATGAGCGGGGCCGCGCCAATGCGGCGGCCAGTGGCGCTGATTACCGGGGCGTCGGCGGGCATCGGTGCGGAATTTGCGCGCGTATTTGCGCAACACGGTCATTGCGTGGTCTTGGTGGCCCGGCGGGAACGACGACTCCATGAACTTGCTGATCAGATAGCCGCCGCAGGCCAGCCGCGGCCGCACGTGCTGGCGGTCGATCTTTGCTGCAATGGCGTATCGAAGCAGATCGCGGCCGAACTCGATGCGCTGGGCGTTGAGCCCCAATATGTGGTCAACAATGCCGGCTTCGGTTTGCTCGGGGCGGCGGCCGAACTCGAACCTGCAGAGCAGCTCGCCATCATCGAGCTTAATGTTCGGGTTTTAACGGAGTTGTCGCTGGCCTTCATCGACAGTCTCGGTCGCCACCGCGGCGGCATTCTCAATGTAGGATCGGTCGCGAGCTTCCTGCCCGGCCCCGGCATGGCGGTCTACTACGCTTCCAAAGCGTTCGTGTTGTCCTTCAGCGAGTCATTGCACCAGGAACTGTCGGCCCAGGGAATCCGCGTGACCGCCGTGTGCCCCGGCGTAGTGCCGACTGAATTCCAGGCGCGGGCCGGCATGAAAAAGATGCCGGGATGGAAGTTGTTGCATACTCAGCCGGCGGACATTGCTGCGGCCGGATACGCCGCCCTGATGCAGGGACAAAGGGTGATGATACCGGGTGTTGCGAACAAATTCGTGACTTTCCTGCCGCGGATTCTGCCCAGAGGCTTTCTGCTTCGCCAGGTTGCGCGCTCACAATTCAACCGACACAAGTCCGCGTCCTCGCCATAGGTGCCGTGCGCATAAGCCGCTTGCCATTCGCTCTCCCCGACAGTTTGATTTTGTCGAGGGCGCGCAATCCTTAAAGCATTCCGGACCGCCAAAATCCGCCGATGACACTGCCCGTTCTGATCGTGCTGCATCAAGAGCAGTCGACGCCCGGCCGCGTCGGTCACTATTTCCAGTCCCGCGGCGTTCCATTGGACATTCGTCGCCCCCGCTGCGGCGATCCGCTCCCGGACACATTGGCGGCGCATGCGGGCGCAGTCATCTTCGGCGGGCCGATGAGCGTCAACGATCCGGACGACTTCATTCGCGCCGAGATCGAATGGATCAAGGTTCCGCTCCGCGAAAACAAGCCCTTTCTTGGGATTTGCCTCGGCGCCCAGATGCTGGCGCGGCACCTGGGCGCAAGGGTCGGCTTCCACCCTGAGGGCAAGGCCGAGGTCGGCTATTATCCGATACGCATCACGCCCGCCGGGCGATCGGTGGTGGAGGCCTGGCCCGAGGTCGTGTATCAATGGCACCGGGAGGGGTTCGACCTCCCATGCGGCAGCGCGCTGCTCGCCGAAGGCGAAATTTTCAAGGTCCAGGCATTTCGCCACGGCCGCGCAGCCTACGGCATCCAGTTTCACGCTGAAGTCACCCATGCCATGATGTGCCGCTGGATCACGCGCGGCGCAGCGCGGCTCGCTCTGCCGGGCGCCAAACCTCGCAATCAGCACTTCATCGATCGACCGGTCTATGACCTCGCGATCCGCACCTGGCTCACCGAGTTCCTGGACCACTGGTGCGCGCTTGATCGCGGCGGCGCCGGACATGCGGTCACCGCGTAGCGGCCAATGCGCAGCAACGAAATCTTGCGCTGCGGGGAGTCCTCATGGATGAGGCTTGCTCTGCCGGGTCGTCACGGACGCCGCTTGAAAGCCCTGGTGGTTGCGGGGGCTGAATCGGGGCCTGCGGCCCCGGCGATGTACCTCCGACTGTGGCCGCCGTTACTGGTTCGTTTACTGCGATCTGCCGGGCGCGCCGATCGCTTGAACGACCGCGCCGACTCTTTCGACTTTGGCTTCGCGGCCGCCAAGGCGACCTTCGAAGTCATGAGAGTCCTCCCACAAGGTAGCGTCAGGGCAAACGGAAATGTCTGCTCTGCTGACCCGGCGTCGCGTGCCGTGCGGCGCTGCTTATGAACACCACATGAATTCAGATAAGCTGGCTTACGAGATCGTCATACAGAGCGCGCAGCGGCGCGCTCTGTTCCTGCCGCAGCGCGGCCATCGTTTCGGAAAGCGTTCGCGACGGGAGCATCACGGCGAATTTTATTCCGCAACGCGCCGCTCCTCAACCAACCCGGCGATCACCTGCGCGGTGAACGCCTTGGTGCCCAGCGGACCACCGAGGTCGCGGGTGCGACGATCCGGCGCCGCGATGGCGGCGTCGAGGGCGTTCAGAATGCGCCGGCTGGCAGCGGCAAATTTTTCTCCGCGCCCGCGCTCGTTAAGCCATGCCAGCAGCATCGCGGCCGATTCGATGAGCGACGTCGGGTTGGCGAGATCGCGTCCCGCAATATCGGGCGCCGATCCATGCTGCGCCTGGGCCACCGCAAAATGATGCCCGGCGTTGAGGGAGGCGGCGATGCCGAGACTGCCGGCAATCTCGGAGGCTTCGTCCGACAGGATGTCGCCGAACATGTTGGTGGTGACGATCACGTCGAACTGGCCAGGCTCTCGGATCAGCAGCGCCGCCATGGCGTCGACCAGGCGTTCCTCGCAGGCGATGTCGGGGTGCCGCGCCGCCACGCGCCGCGCGCAATCGAGGAAAAAGCCGTCGGACAGGCGCAGCACATTCGCCTTGTGAACGACCGTAACCTTGCGGCGGCGGCGCGCCGCAATTGAGAATGCCGCCTCAACAATGCGCTCGCAGCCTTCGCGCGTGATTTTGCGAACCGCAATCGCAACGTCCGGCGTCGGCATGAACTCGCCCGGACCCGCGTGCATCGAGCGGTCCGCATAAAAGCCCTCGGTATTCTCCCGAACGATCACGAGGTCGATGTCGCCCCCGCACCGCGGCGGCAATCCGGCGCGGGAGCGCGCCGGCCTGATATTGGCGAACAGGTCCAGCCGCCTGCGCAGCTCGCCGGACGGGTTGAGGCCGCCCTGGGCGACCGGCGGATAATCGTTATGCGACACCGGCCCCAGAATGACGCCATCCGCCTGCTTCGCTTGCGCAACCACTTCATCCGTGATGGTGGCGCCGGCGCTCTTGAGCGAATCAAATCCGATCGCGGCCGTCTCAAAGGTCAGACCGAGTCCGAACACGCGATCCGCCTCGCGCAGGACATCGAGCGCAGCGCCGACGATCTCCGGCCCGATGCCGTCGCCGGGAAGCACCAAGAGGCGGGTGGCTCGGGCTTCGACTTGCGGGCCGCTTGTTCCGGCTTGATCTGGCAAGACTGTCTCCTGTGGACCGCGCGCCAACCATGCTTGCATGACCACACTTCGGTGCGATGATGCAACGCGAATCAGCATCGACCTTCAGCCATAATACAGCCATGCCAAGACCAAGACTTGCTGCCCAGCGGCGCGACGCGCGCAAATCCGCACAAGCCCGAGACCGAAAATCCTCCGGCAGGCGCCGGGCCAAAGCTGTGCTCGACCGGCCTGCCTCGCCGCCAGGTTGGCACACCAGCGACGACCATGAAATCACGCTGCGGCGCTGGCGCGGGCGAACCGAAATCCTGTCGGTCAAGGCTCTCGAGCCGGACCATCCCTATTTCGGCACGTTTCATGCCCAGTCGGTGAGCGGCGGCAGTTACGAGGTGGAAATCCGCAGCCTGAACGAACTGATCAATTCATGCGGCTGCATTGACCATCGCGTCAACGGGCTCGGCACCTGCAAGCATATCGAGGGAGCCATTACGGCGATGGCGCGCGGCCGGGCCAAGAGCTTTCGCGCCGCCAGGACAACGGGCAGCTCGCGCGTCGAGGTGTTCCTGGATCGCCGCGGGTCCGGCATGCCGGCGGTCAGGTGGCCGGCCGAGAGTCCGGGTCGAAACGACAAAGCGGTCCGCGAGTGGCTTGCGCCCTATCTGGCGCCAGACGGGACGTTGACGCACGATCCGGAGCAAATCGAAAGCATGCTTGCGGCGTGGGATCGGGCGCCAGCGCGAATCCGCGCCGCGCTGCGCGTGTCCCGCTATTTCAGGCCGTGGCTCGATCGCCTCCGGCGCGAGCGGCAGCGCGTCGAGGCGCGCAGAGCTTTCGAAGCCGAGGTTCAGGCAGGACGTGAGACGCTCGACATCGTCAAGCATCCGCTGCTCCCCTATCAGCGCGAGGGCGTGCTTCATCTGGCGTTCGGCGAGCGCGCTCTGCTCGCCGACGAGATGGGGTTGGGCAAGACCATTCAGGCCATCGCGGCCTGCGTACTGTTGGCAAAGCTGAAACAAATCGGGCGCGTTCTCGTGGTGTGCCCGGCGTCGCTAAAAGCGGAATGGGAAGAACAGATTGTCCGGTTCTGCGACCGGTCCACGCGGCTCGTCTTTGGCCCCAAGGCACAGCGCCTTGCCGCCTATCGCGAACCCGCGTTCTTCACGATCGTCAATTACGAGCAGGTGCTCGGCGACGCCGAAGAGATCAACGGCACGCTCAAGCCCGATGTTATCGTGCTTGACGAGGCGCAGAGGATCAAAAACTGGCAGACCAAGACGGCCCGCCGCGTCAAGTCCCTGCGCTCGCCCTACGCCTTCGTGCTCACCGGGACGCCGCTCGAAAACCGCATCGATGAACTTTACTCCATCGTCCAATATCTCGACCCGGAAATCCTTGGACCGCTGTTCCGCTTCAACCGGGACTTCTATCAGCTCGACGAACGGGGCCGCCCGGTCGACTACCAGAACCTCGCGGAGCTGCGGGCGCGCCTTGAGCCGCTGCTGTTGCGCCGGCGCAAATCCGACGTCGAGGCGCAGTTGCCTCCGCGCACCGTCAAGACCTATTTCGTCCCGATGGCGCAAGAGCAGCAATCGCGCTACGAGGATTATTATGCGCCGGCCAGGCAGCTGATCGCCAAAGCGCAGAAACGTCCGTTGACACAGGCGGAATTCGAGCTGCTGCAAAAGCTGCTCGCCTGTATGCGCATGGTCTGCGACACGCCCGCCATCCTCGACCCGACCTGCCGCGTCAGCCCCAAGCTTGAAGAGCTGGAGGGCATCCTGGAAGACCTGCTCGATGAGCCGGACCGCAAGGTGATCGTATTTTCCGAATGGGAGCGGATGCTGACCATGGTCCGCGAACTCGCGGGCGAAATGGGCATCGATGCGGCATGGCACACCGGGTCATTGCCGCAGCAGCGGCGGCGCGCCGAGATCAACCGCTTCAAGCACGATCCCGACTGCCGGCTGTTTCTGTCAACCGACAGCGGCAGCGTGGGCCTCAATCTGCAGGTCGCCAGCGCGGTGGTCAACGTCGATCTGCCGTGGAATCCGGCCAAGCTCGAACAGCGCATTGCCCGCGCATGGCGCAAGAATCAGATGCGCCCGGTGAGCGTCATCAACCTCGTCACGGAAAATTCGATCGAGCATAACATCCTGCGCCTGCTTGGCCGCAAGCAGGCGCTCGCCGATGGTGTCATCGATGGCGCGGGCGATCTCGCAACGCTGAAGATGCCGTCGGGGCGGGCCGCGTTGGTCGAGCGCATGCAGGCCATGATGGCGGGGTCGCCGCGCCTTGTCACGCGTGTGCGGCCGCCGGAGGAAATAGTGGTTGCCGAACTCGTCGAGCGGCACGGCGACAGGCTCCTGCTGGCCGAGGCGCGGCACGGCGGCGACGGACGCCCGAAACTGCTGGTGGTGTTCGATCTGGACGCGCCAACTTTCGCCGCGGAAGCCGCACGGCTGGCATCTGCCGGCTCTGTGGCGGTCGACGTGGTCGACCGCGCAACCTGGCTCGCGATGCAGCGATTCGCGGCTTCCGGGTTGCTGCAATTTGCCCATGAGTCGCGGCTTCTCCATCGCTCCGCGGCGCTCAGCCAGCAGTGTGCGGAGGCGCCTGTCCCGGACCAGCGTTCCGAGCGCCTGATCGAGGACGCTCAACGCGCCCTGCGGATGGCAAAGGTCCTGTCGTCCGGTGGCTTTCCGGAGGAAGCGCCCGCGCTTCTCGCCAAGGCCGTGCAGAAGGCGGGCGCGGCGCGGATGGCGGACCGGAGGGAACTTCCCGCCGGGGCAGCGGCTGCGTCGGACACGGACATCAGGCGCCTCGTGGAGCGCGGCGATTTTCCCGCAGGCGCGCTCGCCATTCTCGACGCCAGTCAACCGAGCGCCGGACCGCCGGCGCCGGAGGCCATCAATGCGCTCGTTACGGCGGCCGAGCAGATTTTGATGGCGATCGGTCGGCAGGAGCCGGCGCAGCCAAGCCTGCGGGCGGCTTAGTCTGAGACTAAGAACGAGCTAGAAGATCTGATCACCGAGCACTCGCTGCTGTTCTCCCGCGGACAGCTTGGCTTCACGGATTTCACCGCCGAAGAGCGGGTGAAGTTCGCGCCGGTGCGCCATCGGCTGGTGCGGACCAATCCGGCAACAGGCCGCAAGTCGCTCTTCCTGTCGTCTCATATCGGCGGCATTGTCGGCTGGCCGGTGCCCGAGGCGCTCGCCCTCGTGCGCGACCTCGTCGAGCATGCAACTCAGCGGCAGTTCGTCTACACTCATGCCTGGCGTCAGCACGATCTCGTGATGTGGGATAACCGCCAGACTATGCATCGCGCCCGGCGCTACCGCGACACGGGCGAGGTGCGCGACATGCGCCGCACCACGCTCGAAGGCGACGGGCCGACGACAGCGCAGGCTGCCGTGGCTTAGAGCTGGCAGCGTGAGCGAATTCGACTTCATGGGGTAGGCAACATCGCCTGCAACGGCTTCGTCTTCTGAGGAAGCGTGGCCTGCGGTTTTGCCCACGCGGTCGGGAGTTGCGCGGTTTGACTGCGTGGGCAAAGGCGGAACACCGGCCCTGCAACTTCGGAGCCGCGATGGGCCGCCTTTGCCCACCCTACCTCCAACCCTGAGAGGGGACCATGATGAAACTGCCCCGCCGTGATTTCCTTAAGGTCGCGTGCGCCGCTGCCGCCACATCGGCCCTCCTGCCGCCTGCACTGGCGCTCGACTATCCGACCCGGCCGGTGCGTTTTGTGGTCGGCTTTCCGCCCGGCGGCCAGCAGGACATCATGGCGCGGTTGATAGGCCAGTGGCTGTCGGAGCGGCTCGGGCAGCAGTTCCTGGTTGAGAACCGCTCCGGCGCAGGCGGCAACATCGCGGCCGAGGCAGTGATCAACTCGCCGCCGGACGGCTATACCATGCTGCTGGTGGGCTCGCCCAACGCCATCAACGCCACGCTCTACGAAAAGCTTAATTTCGTATTTCTGCGCGACATCGCGCCGGTCGGGAGCTTCGCCCGCACGCCTCTTGTCATGGAGGTGCATCCCTCGGTGCCCGCGACGACGGTTCCGGAGTTCATCGCCTATGCGAAAGCAAATCCCGGCAAGATCAACTATGCCTCCGCCGGAATGGGCACGCCGCAACATGTTTCTGCGGAGCTGCTCAAGATACTGACCGGCATCAACATCGTGCACGTGCCTTATCGCGGCTCGGCGCCGGCGCTGGTCGACATGCTGGCCGGGCAGGTGCAGGCGATGATCGATCCGCTGCCGGCCTCCATCGAATTCGTCCGCAGCGGAAGGCTGCGGCCGCTGGCGGTGACGTCGGCAGCGCGTTGGCCTGCGCTGCCCAACCTGCCGACCGTAGCGGAATTCGTTCCGGGGTATCTGGCCGAGTCCTGGTACGGGGCCGGCGTGCCGCGCAACACGCCGGCTGAGATTGTCGACAGGCTCAACCGCGAGATTAACGCGGGTCTCGCGAACGCAAGGATTGCGGCCCGGATCGTCGAACTTGGCGCCACCGTGCAATCCGGCTCGCCGGCCGATTTTGGCCAGATGATCGCAGAAGAAATCGAGAAATGGGGCAAGGTGGTCAAGGCCTCCGGCGCGAAGGTGGAGTAGTGGCGGCTGACCCCTGGCGCCGGTTCCGCGCTTGTAATTACTCAACCCCTTGCCGAAAAACGACAGGTTTGGCCGCCTCTTTGGGCCGAGTTCGACGCGCTCGGCGAACGAAGGCGAATCGAAGGGGCGAACAAAAAGAGTCTGAGAATCTCGAGAAGTGGCCAGTCTACAGGTTTTGAGCGAGGGGTGAGTAATTATCTTGAGGCTACTTAAATTTCAGAAACAGATATATCTTAAAAGATATATCATAATAATTTAAGCAGTTTGATTTATAAGTGCGATTTATGGGGATTTTTCAGAGGATGTGGACTGAAACGTTATCAGTGAACGCAAGTCCGACAGATCGTGGAAATTATTGATGATCCACAAACCGGCGAGGGCGATGAAGCCGGCGATCAGAATTGTAGGAAGAGTTACGATCACCGTGCCGACAAACGTCGCGAAGGCCGCCAACACATTTATGGCTGCCGCCCAAAGCTGCCTGGCGGCAATGAATAAAAAATACACAACAGCCGCAATTACAACGATGAAAAGAATCTGTTTCCAAAGCGGCCAAGTCTCCCACTGGGCGTGCGCCACGTTGACGAACTGGTCGCTCGACCACGTCCAGACGAGCTGAACAAACCGGAGAACTTCGTCAATGCCCCGTTCCACGTATTGCCGGGACTCGTCGGGAACCTGTTCCATGGCCAAAGCTCCTTGCCCCACCGCGGCAAATAGTTTCAACAACATAGCTTGCGTGGCAGGCGCCTTCGAACGTTGTGGGACTGCTGATCGCTTCGTCAAGTAGGTAAGGCGGGTTAGCGCAAGCGCAATCCGCCGGTCCGGGGTTCACCCGACGCCCTTCCCCGCCGTCCGCCGCACGCAAGGGACGGCTGCGCACATCGGCAACAGCCGACGTGCGGATTAGGGTGCGCACATCGGCGGCAGCCGATGTGTTGATCAGGGTGCGCACATCGGCAGCAGCCGATGTGCGGAGGCGCAATACGCCCTCGGCTATTGCGCCATACGCTGCCGCGGTCACCCTGATATAGTGCGAATTCACTCACCCGGTTCGCCGCGGCACGCCCCGATGCGAACCCCGATGGGCGCGTAATGACTTACATTCTCGCCATCGATCAAGGCACAACGTCCTCGCGCGCTATCGTGTTCCGCTGCGATTGCTCCGTGGCGGCCATCGCTCAGCAGGAATTTGCCCAGCGCTTTCCGCAATCGGGATGGGTCGAGCACGATCCAGAGGACATCTGGCGCACGGTGCTGGCGACGAGCCGCGACGCCATCGGCAAGGCGGGCCTCACCGCGCGCGACATCGCGGCGATCGGCATCGCCAACCAGCGCGAGACCGTCCTGCTGTGGGACCGCGCCACCGGCAAGCCGATCCACAACGCCATTGTGTGGCAGGACCGGCGCACGGCTCCAATGTGCCGCAGGCTCAAGGATGCGGGCGCGGAGGCGCAGGTCGCGGCGCGCACCGGCCTTCTGCTTGACCCGTACTTTTCCGCCTCCAAGATCGCGTGGCTTCTCGACCACGTGCCGGGGGCGCGGGCGAGAGCCGAGCGCGGCGAGCTTGCCTTCGGCACCGTGGACTCGTTTTTACTGTGGCGGCTGACGGCGGGCGCCGTGCATGCGACCGACGCCACCAACGCGTCACGCACCGCCCTCTATGATATTCACGCGAACGCATGGAGCGACGGACTTTGCGCCCTGTTCGGTGTCCCGCGGCCGGTTCTCCCCGACGTGCGCGACTGCGCGGCCGATTACGGCTTAACGGCGCCCGAACTGTTCGGCGCCAGCATTCCGATCCGCGGCATTGCGGGCGACCAGCAGGCTGCCCTGATCGGCCAGGCCTGCTTTTTGCCCGGCATGATGAAATCGACCTATGGCACCGGCTGCTTTGCGATCCTCAACACCGGCGCGACTGCAATGAGATCGCGCCACCGCCTGCTCTCCACGATCGCGTACCGGCTCGGCGGCGCGACCACCTATGGCCTTGAAGGCGCGATCTTCGTCGCCGGCGCCGCCGTGCAGTGGCTGCGCGACGGCTTGCGTGTCGTCCCTACGGCCGCTGCAACAGGCCCGATGGCTGAGGCCGCCGATGCGGGCCAGGATGTGATCCTGGTGCCGGCCTTCGTCGGACTGGGAGCACCCCATTGGGACGCCGATGCCCGCGGCGCGCTGTTCGGGCTGACGCGCGACACCGGGCCGAATGAGCTTGCGCGGGCCGCGCTTGAGAGTGTCTGCTTCCAGACGCTTGATCTTCTCGAGGCCATGCGGGCCGATTGCCGTGACAGCGCGAGCGCCGGCAAAGATCGGCGGGATCCGGCCGATACGGCTTTGCGGGTGAGCAAAAACGGGAGCCGTTTCGCCGACACGGTTCTGCGGGTCGACGGCGGCATGGTGGCGTCCGACTGGACCATGCAGCGGCTGGCCGACATCCTCGCGGCCCCGGTCGATCGCCCCACCATCCTGGAGACCACCGCGCTCGGCGCCGCCTATCTGGCCGGCCTGCAATCAGGGCTCTACCCCGAGCCGCAGGCCTTTGCGGAGCGCTGGGCGCTGGACCGCCGCTTCACGCCGGCCATGGACGACGCAACACGCGGCCGCAAGATCGCGGCGTGGAAAGATGCGGTCGGGCGGACGCTGAGCGGAGGGCGACCGGCGAGGTAAGCCCTCCGCTGCATCAGCCGTCATACTCCGCCGAGATATCCTTGCCCGTGTAATCCGGCATGAACGCGGCCGCTGCCAGGCTCACGATGGCGCAAGCCGCAATGTAGATCGAAATCGCATAACCGGTTTGATACGTGGCGAACAGCGCCGTCGCGATGATCGGGGCGGGCCCGCCTGCGATCACGGAAGCAAGCTGGTAGCCCAGAGAAGCGCCGCTGTAGCGCAGGCGCGGCGTGAAAGCCTCAGCGATCAACGCAGCCTGCGGCCCGTACTGCATGTCATGCGGGATGAGGGAGAGCACGATAGCGATGAAGACAGCCGACAGAAGCGCGGTGTCAACCATCGCGAAATACAGGAAGCCAAACAGGCCCACTGCGGCGACGCCTATGAGATACATCTTCCGCCGCCCGATGCGGTCGGAGACATAGCCCGACAGCGGGATGGTGACGAACGAGACGACCGACGCCGTGAGAACGGCCGCCAAAATAAAGTCTCGCGACATATGCAGCGTATTAACCGCATACGCGAAGATGAACGCGGTGAAAATGTAAAACGGCGCCTGCTCGGACATCCGCAGCAAGGCTGAAAGGATGATCTCCTTCGGCTGCTTCCGGATGACCTCGATGATCGGCGCCCGCTCGATTTTGTCTTCATCCAGCAGGTGCTGGAACACCGGCGTCTCGAGAATGCCGAGGCGAATCCACAAGCCTACGCCAACCAGGATAATCGAAAGGGCGAACGGCACGCGCCAGCCCCAGGTGGCGAACTGGTCGCCCGACCAGGCGCTGAATGCCAGGATGGCGAGGTTCGACAGGAACAGGCCGCATGGGACCCCAAACTGCGGCCACGACGCCACCAGGCCGCGCTCTCCATGGTGGCGCGACCACTCCATCGCCAGCAGCACCGATCCACCCCATTCGCCGCCAACGCCGATGCCTTGAATCATCCGTAGAAGGGTGAGGATGACAGCACCCCAGATGCCGATCTGCTCGTAGGTCGGCACGAATGCGACCAGGAAGGTGGCAATGCCCATGCAGAGAAGGGTCGCAATAAGCGTTGCCTTCCGGCCGATGCGGTCGCCATAATGACCAAAAATCGCTGCGCCAATGGGCCGTCCGACAAAGCCGATGAAATAGGTGCCGAATGCCGCAAGCGTGCCCGTCAACGGGTCTTCATTGGGAAAGTAGAGCTTGCCAAAGATGAGGCCGGCCGCCGTCCCATAGATGAAAAAGTCATACCACTCGATCGCAGTGCCGATGGTTGACGCGATGATCGCTTTGCGCAGTTGCGCGCTGTGGTCGGACGCCGACAGGGTCCCGTACGTAGCTGCCGTAGCCATGGGAATCCCTCCTGGCCGTTTCGTCATCCCGTTCGCAACCGGCTCCTGCCGGTAAGGTTTTGTTGGAAAAGCATAATCGAGCCAGCGCACTGGTCAACACTGGTATGGCAGCAAATCACGACCTGTGACAGCGTGCCGCCCAACGAGCGCGCTGACCGACGTGGAAATTCACGCCGCCGCCTGGGCGGACCTTGACGCGTAACCGCTCACTCCCGAGCGGCTAGCCCAGATGCGCCGCGCGCCGCGCCCGACGTCAGAGCGAGGCGCGCTCAGCCTTTCGCAGGAGGAATTTGCTGCGCGCGAACGAGGCCGCTTTGAGCCGATGCCGCGCGCCTACCTCAGAGTCATGCGCGCGAGCCGGAGATCATGCCTCGCGCCCTGGAACGCAGGCCTTGAGTTTCAAAAGCCCTATCGCGCGGCGATGATGTCGGGGTCTGGCCCGAAGTGACATCGCGGGGCCTGGCGCCGTTGGCGAGTTGCAGCGGACTTGGGGAGCAATGCAACGTTATAAATTTCTTGCGCGCCGAATCTGACAGAATGCTCCTCCTATCACGTCGCTGATAGCTGACATATCTTTCTTTTTTTCGGGCGGACATTGCCACTCGGTGAAAACAATATTCTACTTCGCGCGGCGTCGCGGCGCCGTCCCTGTCCTCAGCCGGCAACCGGCGAGGATACGGCGGAGCACATGAGCGTGAGCGGCTGGCCGCACGAGGGGTTCGCCTATGTCCGTCACGACCGAAACAGCGCACTGGCCCACAACGGCGGAGCCGAGGCCCTGGATCACCGAAGACTGGCTTTCTGTCTGGATCGGCTTGGGCATCGTCGCGTTGGCGCTGGGCTGGCTCTGGGGCGCTGATTTGCTGGGATGGGTCGTCAATACCGCGGTTTGGATCGATCCTGGCCTGGCTCTTGGCACTTTCTCTAAGACCTATGCGCAACTCGGCGGCGCCGGCGCTCTCGTCGTGACCTACGTGGCGCTTCTCGCCGTGCTCGCCGCCGGCGCAAAGGTTCTTGGCCTCGACACGAGACGCTTCGCCATCGCCTTCACCGCGGTATTCGCCTTCGCCTATGCGAGCTGGATTATCGGCAGCTACGCCTACGTCGCTGTGGTCACGCCGGCCGACCAGCAAAAGTTTGGCATCGGCTGGTCGCTGAAGCTCACCAACGAAGGCGGCTATGTGGTGGCGCTGCTCGTGGGTCTTGTGATCGCCAACTTCTTCCCGCGCCTCGCCGAATGGCTCAAGGAAGCGATCCGGCCGGAGCTCTATATCAAGATCGCCATCGTGATCCTGGGCGCGTTTCTGGCGGTGACGGCGGCGGGCCGGCTCACCCTGGCGACGTCGCTCCTGTGGCGCGGGATTGCGGCGATCATCGAAGCTTACCTGATCTACTGGGCGGTCATTTACTACATCGCCCGCAGATGGTTCGGATTCAATCGCGAATGGGCGGCGCCGCTCGCATCCGGCATCTCGATCTGCGGCGTGTCGGCGGCGATCGCGGTGGGCGGGGCCATCCGGGCACGCCCGATCGTGCCGGTGATGGTTTCCTCGCTCGTCGTGATCTTTGCGGTGGTGGAAGTGCTGATCCTGCCGTTCCTGGCGCAAAGCGTCCTGTGGCAAGAGCCGATGGTTGCCGGCGCGTGGATGGGCCTCGCGGTCAAGACCGACGGCGCGGCGGTTGCGGGCGGCGGCATTACCGAGTCTCTCATCCTGGCGAAGTCCGCAGCCGAGGGCATCCGCTACCAGCCCGGCTGGGTGCTCGGCGTCACCGCTGCGGTGAAAGTATTCATCGATATTTTCATTGGCATCTGGGCTTTCGTACTCGGCTATATCTGGACCACGCATATCAACCCGACGCCGGATCGCGCGCGGGTCGCCGAGATCTGGCAGCGTTTCCCGAAATTCATCATTGGCTTCGTCCTGACCTTCGCGGTCGGCCTTGCGCTTGCGCTCGCAACGCCGACCGAACTCAGTTCCAGGCTGCCCGTTGCAATCGGCGAAGCCAACACGTTTCGGGTCATCTTCTTCGTTCTGACATTCTTCTCGATCGGCGTTCTCTCCGACTTCAGGAGGCTCTGGCAGGAGGGCGTCGGCAAACTGGCGGCTGTCTATCTGCTCAGCCTGTTCGGTTTCGTGATCTGGGTCGGGCTCGTCATTTCCTGGCTGTTTTTTGCCGGGGTGAAACCGCCGCTCGCCAGCTAAGCAGACTGAGGAGAATATGCAATGCCGGAGTCCAACCTCCAACGCGAGCTGCAGAAGGCGCCGTATGAGCCGCTGTTGCCGATCGAAAAGAAGTTGATCGGCTGGAGCCTCGGCATCGGCGTGGTCCTGCTGGTTATTCTCGTAGTCGTCAGCCGCTTTCTTCCGGCGTCCCTGTGAAGTCCCTGGAAGTCCCTGCAGGATGGGTTGAGCGAAAGCGAAACCCATCAACGGCTTTGCCAGCGGCACAGTCCAGGGATACATACATACCCTCGCTGCGCCCAGGGAAAGATCTCGCCCGCCGGGGCCGCTGGTCCCCGATCATGCTGCGCTCCATCGGGACTACGGGCAGCTACCGCGTCGCCATCCGCCGCTTCACCCATTCGTTCACGGCCGGCAGCTGCTGCGCGGAAAAATCCGCAGCCGTCATGATGCGCTCATAGGCTCTCGCCGCCGTGATCCGGCCGCCCGATGTCGCATGGGCGGGCGCAAAATTTGCAAGCTCCTCCGCGTGCGCCGCGTCAGTGAAGTTCGTCAGCAAACTTGCGGGGAAGTTGTCCTGGAACGACGGCCCGAGCTTCGCGGCGAGTGCGTCGAAATTCGCCTTCACGAAATTCCAGGCAAGATCGCGATGCTCGCCTTGGGAGGCGACCGCAGAGATCAGGCGGCCCACGAGGGTCGTCGGCAGCTCGTCGGTGAGCGCGATCGCGAGCGTCTCGTTGGCAAGCACTGGATCGCGCGCGCTCGCTGCCGCCATATAGTAGCGGACCCGCTCCTCGGTGCTGGTCGTGCCGCGGCCCAGCGCCAGCAGCGTCTCGTAGGTGGCGCGATCCGCGTAGCGGCCGGCGAGGCCGGTGACGGTCTCGCGCAGCGCGGTGGGGAGCGATGCCGGGTCGCCAAGGAATTTCGCAAAGCGGAGCTTGGCTTCCGCCACGATCGCGTCGTCGCCGAAGTCTCCGAGCAAGCCGATGAGACGGCTGCGCAGCAGGGCATGATCAGCCGGCTCCGATGGCGCCGGGTCCCACCCGATGCGGTCGAACACCGGCCGCAGCACGGCGCGCGCATAGGCCTGAAATGCTGCGCGCTCCGGCCGGCCCCATTGCAGATGGTCGATCCGAGTGAGGGGACGGATGATTTGGTCGACAACGGCGCGATCGTCGTCGCCGGCCACGCGCTCAACGAGCTCTAAGAAGGCAGCCGGCGCCGCGCGGCCGGCCTCCACCAGGGCCCACGCATCGCCAAGGAGATTAGACCGGTCGGCCGGCGTTAACCGATCGATCGATTGCGTCAGCGCTGCGAGCATGGCGGCATCATATTGGACCCGGTAGTAGCCCACATCGCCGAGGTTGAGCTTGACGGGATCGCCGCAGCGCCCCCCTGCAACCTCGGCGGCGCCGTCGAGCAGCACCATCGCGTCCGTCCCTCCCCTGATTCCGCCGAGCACGACCGGCACCCGCCAGTGTTGCGGTTGAGGCGCAGGATCATGGATGGTGAAGCGCTCCTGGCGCAGCGTGATGCGCTGCGTATCGCCCGCGCAGGACGTCTGCGCGATCACCAGCGGGATGCCGCCTTGCTCCGTAAAGCCTGACGCAACAGCCGCGACAGGCTTGCCGGACGCCGCCTCCAGCGCGGCCCACAAGTCCGCGGTGGTGGTGTTGCTGTAGGCGTGCTCTCGCATGTAGGCGCGGATGCCGGCCCGAAAGGCGTCCTCGCCGAGATAGTTTTCCACCATGCGAATGATCGCCTGGCCCTTCGCATAGGTGATTGAATCGAACGCCGCCATCGCCTCCGACTCGTTGGCGATCGCATGCTGGATCGGATGGGTGGTGCGGCGCGCGTCTTCGCCCATGGCCGCCTGCTTGAAGCCGTTGCCGTTGAGCCACGTCCGCCAATCCGGATGGAGAGCCTCCGCGGCCTTCGCCTGCATCCAGCTTGCGAAGCCTTCGTTGAGCCAGATGTTGTCCCACCAGGCCATGGTGACGAGGTCGCCGAACCATTGATGCGCCATTTCATGGGCGATGATGTTGAAGATGCCGCGCCGCGCGTCGCTCGCGCTGGCGGCGGGATCGAACAACAGGCGGCTCTCGAAGAAGGTGATGCCGCCCCAGTTCTCCATGGCGCCGCCGAAGCCGCCCGGCACGGCGATCAAGTCGAGCTTGGGGAGCGGATAGGCAACGCCGAAATAGTCATTGTAGTAGCGCAGGAGATCGACCGCGCTGCCGAGCGCATAGCGTCCCTGCTGGCCCTTGCCGCGCGCCGCCACGACGCCGACCGTGACGCCGTCGACATCGGCGCTGGCGCGCTCCAGTTCGCCGGCCGCCAGCACGAAAAGGTAGCTCGACATGCGCGGCGTCGGCTGGAATGCGACGCGCTTCCTGTCGTCGCCCGCAGGCTCCTCGCGGGCAATCGGCATGTTCGACACCGCGAGGAACGCCTGCGGCACCGTGACGGTGAGCGCGATGCTCGCCTTGAAGGCGGGTTCGTCCCAGCTCGGGAAGATGCGGCGCGCGTCGGCGGGCTCAAGGTGAGAGGAGATCATCCGCTTGCGGCCGTCCGCGGCCGGATAGTCGACCGCGAACAGGCCCCGGCCGAAGCGGTTGATGCGGCCGGTGAAGGAGATCCGCAACTGGTGGCGACCGGCCGCGATCGGATGCGGGAAGGCAAACGTGACGGTCTGAGCGTCGGCATCAGGGGCGATCGCCGATGCCGCCTCGCTGTCGACGGCCGCCGCGTCGATTGTCATGTCGACCGCATTGAGCACCAGCCGTTCGGCCGGCGCCATCACCTCGATGTCCACTACCTCGGAGCCGGACAGGCTGAGCTTGTCGAGATCGGGGATGAGATCGAGCGCGTAGCGGATCGGCGCCACGGTCTTCGGCAGTTTGCCGGGAGTTGCGGCGAACGAGAATGCGGGCTCGGCCGCGGCGCGGCCGACGGCCAACAACAGGAGGAGCATCAGCCCGATGCGGAGTATGCAGCGTGAGAGAAGCTGCTTTCGAGATGCGGTCATGCGCTACCTTCCAAGATGCTTATCGAAGAAGCTGGCGATTTCGGCGAAGATGCGGTTCGTTCATGCGCACGCGGCGCAGTTCGTGGCCCTGGCGGTAGACCATGAGGATGTGGTCCGGCTGTTGGAAAATTTGCACCAGGAAATCCCAGAAGACGTAGGGTACGCCGCCTGGCCAGCACTGGTTGCTTGGCGTCGGATAACCCTGGCCGGCCAAGGAAATCTCGCCGTGCTTCTTCACGACATCGGCCGCCCAGGGCTGCAGGATCGGATTGGTGTAATCGCCGACAAGTTGCTGGAAGTTGGCGACGCCGTCTCGCCGCCGCGACCGGTTGCGCACCGGCCCGGGTCCCGAGGCCGGCGGCTCGAAGCCGGTCAGATAAGGGTGCGCCCATGTTCCCGAGAAATCCGGTATCGAAGCCGCGCCGGGCGCGATGCTTTGCGCTGGCCCAGCTGTCGGCGGTGCTGCCTGTGTCCAGGCGGGCGTCGAAATCGCCGACCCTACTGCCACCAGCAAGCGCAAACTTCGCCGCACATTCATGTTCCCCTCCCGCTGACCTAAGCCTCAGGCTCGCCCGAGGAAATTCTAGCGTAGGGCGCAATAGCCGAAGGCGTATTGCGCCAGTGCGCCGGATGATGCTTGCGCTAATCCTGCTGCGCCAGAAGTCGCTCCGGTGCGCCATCGCACATTGGCTGCTGCCGACGTGCGCATTATAGCGCCGATTTCCCGTAAACCCGAGGTCGGACGCGGCGAGCCCGGAAGCCATGACCGGGGCGCCAGGGCAAGGATTCAGGAATTGAGCGCGTCGCGCGCATGGCCGAGCCGCCACCCAGGATCGCCGAACCGGACCTCTCTCACGCTGGCCTTGACCTTGAAGCGCCACGAATCGCCGGCATTGCGGGGAAACAGTCGTTCTACCCCATTCGCGCCGGGCGCTTGCCCACGTCGAGTTCGGGACGCGCTGCGAGCACCTGGTAATGCACGCGGCTGATCCAGTGCCGCCGCGGCCCAACCTCGCCGTCCGGCGTGGAAAAGAGATATTTGCAGCGGCGCGCCAAATCTTTCAAACACCTCCTGCGGGTGTCGAGCGGAATGCTGGGCTGATCAGCCACGGGAGGTCTTTTGCGTCACGCGGCGCCAATCATACAGGAGGTCCGCCCTGCATGGATATTGCGCGCGGAGTCGGCGCAAGGATGATCGGACTGGGCCTGCTCGGAGCTGTCTTCGCGTGCTATTAAGTACTGCGCGGCGGGCGCGGCAACGCCGCCGCCGACCGTCACAGCGCTGAGCGCAGTCCTGAGCGCAGTCCTGGGCGAAGTTCCTGGATCGCAATTCCTGGGAGGATTTCATAATGAGCGCAAATCCGAACCTCTGCACCATGAGCATGAGCTTGTTAGCCGCCGGCCTCACTGCCGGCGTAATCACCGCAGCCGCGGCCGGCTCGCTCGGCGGCCCGCTGGAGCTCCAGGACGAGGGCGTTTTCTTCGTCAACGGACAGGCGGCCGCCACGGCGTTTCCCGATTCGCCGCCGACCGGAGCGGCGCCGCCCGGCCAGATCATGATCGACCAGATGTATGTGCAATACCGAATCCCGAAGAACGTTTCCGCGCCGCCCATCGTCATGGTGCACGGATCGGGGCACACCGGCGTCACCTATGAGACCACGCCTGACGGCCGCGAAGGCTGGGCTACCTATTTCGCGCGGAAAAATTTCCCGGTCTACGTCGTCGACCATGTCGGCCGGGGCCGTTCGGGCTTCGATCCGACGCCGATCAACCAGGCGCGGCGGGAATCCAATCCGGCCCTCCTGCCTTCGGTGCCGCTCTTCACCCGCGAGCGCGCGTTCGCGAATTTCCGCTTCGGCCCGCAATATCCGACGCGGTACCCTGGGGGGCAATTCCCGGTCGACGCGCAGGACCAGTATTACGCCCAGCTCGTGCCCAATACCGAGACCATGCTTGCGGGCGGCGGCGCCAATACCGTCAAGGCGCTCGGGGCGCTCCTCGACAGGATCGGACCCGCGATCGTGCTCGTGCATTCGCAGTCGGGCGGCTACGGTCTCGAGCTCATCCGCCAGCATGCCGACAAGGTGCGCGCCTTCGTCGACATTGAGGGCAGCTGCGGGCCGCTCAGCGCTGACGACGTGTCGAAATCCTTCCGCAAAGTGCCGACGCTCATGGTCTTCGGCGACTACACGGAAGGCTCGACCGGCCCCAACAATGATGAGCGCCGCAGGATCTGCAACGAGTCGGTCGCGGCCATCACCGGCGCCGGCGGCACCGCGAAGTTCATGTACCTGCCCGCGCTGGGCATCAAGGGCAACAGCCACATGATGATGATGGACAGGAACAATCTCCAGATCGCCGATCTGATCATTGATTGGCTCGGCCAAAGCACCGCCGTCGCCAGGAACTGACGCGCGGTTTGGTCCATATCCAGGAATGCGCTGCTTGCGTTGGAAATGAGCCGAGTGGCGCGCTGGTCTCCTTGCTGAATTGTGCATCGACCCTTAATGAGGGCCCCCTTCAGAGAAGGTCGGGCCCTTGCCGCGCTTTGCTGCCGGACGACGCCGTCACCCTGCCTGCTCCGCGGGCGACGGTCCGGAGAAAGATGCCCGGTGAACTGACGATCCAACAGCCCACCGAAACTGCGACTCTGGCGCCCGGAACGATGCGCATCAAGCAGAGTTTCCACCCCGGGAGGCTGTATGTGTATCATCGCGTATTTGATTTTGGGAATGATCGCAGGCTGGTTCGTCGCCAGCCAGGGTGTAGGCAACAGCGGCGCCAGCGATTTTCGCGCCCCGCCGCCCCCGATGTTCAGGCCGCCATACTACAATCAGCCGCATCCTCAGCGGAGCCCTTGTCCCCGCGCGAGACGATATATCCCGCGCTCAGTCTCTCCGGAAATCGTTGAACCGGTTCGGGGTCCAAGCCGTGTCGACCGCCGCTCTCGCGATCGAACGGTATCCGCGCCACCGCTGAATCGGCCGGGTATCGTGCCCCCGGTTCGTCAGCGCATAGCCGCAAGTATGGCGCGGCATATGCCGGTGGGCGCTGAGCTCGAGGCCGAGCCCCTCACGGGCCGCGCCCTCGATCATTCTGGCGAACCCGGAAGTCGTGAACGCCGTGCCGCGCCCGCTGACCAAGACGAAGCGCGATGGCCTGCTCTCGCACTGCCGCCCAGCAACCCGCAGCTCATCGTCCGCAATGGATGCGTGCTTGGAGCGCCGTTCGTGGCGCGGCGTGGAGCAATGGTGATCGGCTCGTTTCACGTCGGCCGGCCTGAAGTGGTGTTCTTGCGCCAAGAAACCGACATTCGATCAACTCCAACTTGAACTGCAGAATGCCACACTGGATGCTGTGAAACTTCACGACCCGCGCGGTGCGATCGCCGTCGCGTGTATCTGGCGCGCAGTTCGCGTAACGAGGTCTCTTGACGGCCGCCTGTTCTCCGCTCTGCTGACCGAAGCGAAATTCGGGGATGGCGGCCGATGCCAACTCATTCAGTCCTACAACCCGGAGCATTCGAACCTGAGGTAATTGCGGCGATGACCGAAGCGTTCGAGGCTGCCTGCCAGAGGCTTGATGACGCCGGCCAATCTGAAGTGGTTCGCGAACGCATCGCTCAGCGAATTATTACGGCGGCCAAACTTGGTGAGCGCGACCCGGATCGCTTGCGGGCCGCAGGACTTGCCGGGCTCGAAAGCCGAAACGGCTAGGGAAGAACCGTAGCGTGCTCCTGCCGCTTGTGGTCGCTCTGCCGCAGCAATCGGAGCTTGTTCAGAACGGCCGGGCGCCATCTCTGCCGACGGCTATGGCCGCGGCCGTGTAGGCGCCGTCAGGTTGCCTAGTCGCCGCCTGCGCTCGGAAGGCCGCGCCGACCTTGAGGTCATCCCTGCTTCCGAAGGCATTGCGCACCAGATGGGCGTTCGCCGGGATGATGATGCGCTTCTCGCCTTGCGGATACTTGACCACGATGGTTGGATCGCCGGGTCCGGCGAGCGTGCTGCCCACCGTACCGGCCGGTTGCACGAAGCCGTTCGTCATGGTGCCGTTGGGTGCGCCGTACCACCCCTCGTAATAATGACCGCCATCGGCTTGTGGCCGCGGGAAGATGCGCAGTTCGACAGCCTTCTGGCTGCCATCGGGCTGCGGTATGCCGCCGGTGCCGACGTAGTCGCCTGGCTTGATGTCGGCGAAGGTCGCCTTCAGCACGGCGGTGATCGCCACGTTGTCCGCAAGCTTCAGGGTGATCGCGCTGCCGTCGGCCCTTTTCCCATAGATCGTATTGCCGTCGACCCGCTCGATCGTGCCGCTCACACGCTGTGTCTGCGGCTGTTGCTGCTGGGCATGAACCGATGAAGCCGTCAGTGCGGCGGCAAGGGCGGCGACAGTTAAAAGACGTACCCTCGTCATGTGGCTACCTCCCTGGCAAATCAGGCATGTTCCGGGTTTTCGTCAAGCGTTCGCCTTAATGGAACAATCGTACGCTGATCCGGTCTGGGGCGAAAGGCGATTTTTGTCGGGTTATTTGTCGTTTGCGCTTTCAGAACGCCACGATCGAAACGCCGTCGATACTCTAGGCCACGCCGATTTCTAGCATAACCTCGTGGTCCTGGTCGCTCAGCGCGAAGTCAAAGATGTCGAGGTCTTCCCGCATATGCAGGCTATCGGTCGTTCCTGTCAGCGGCAGCATCTCAAGCTCAACCGCGAAACGGAACACGACTTGCGCAACCGTCTTGCCATGGCGCCGCGCAATCGCGCTCACGCGCGGCGACGACAGCGCCTGCCGATTTGCAGTGAGCAGCGAAAAGCCCTGATAAACTATATCATGCCCCTGACAAAGCGCTCGGACGTCGGCGTCCCACCGATTGCGCGCGAAGCAGCGGTTCTGCACGAAAGCTGGGGCGATGTTCACGCCATCGATGAGCGTGGCGAGTTGCTCGAACGAGATGTTGCTGACCCCGAGCAAGCCAAGGAGGCCGGCGCGCACCCCGTCCTCCATCGCGCGCCATGTCTGCCAGTCGGCTTCGCCGAGGCCGTAGGCGCGGGAAGGGCTGTGCAGAATGTAGCTGTCAATGCGGGTCACACCGAGGTGCTCAAGGGAGCTGTCGATTGACTGGCGGACCTGAGTGGCGAGATCGGCGTCAGGATCGTACGGCAGCCGATGATCCTGGCCGCGTTGATAGGTAAATTTTGTCTGCAGGAACAGCTCATCGCGCGTAACAATGCCAGAGGCGATGGCGGCCCTGATCGCAGCGCCAACCCCGGCTTCGACGTAGTGTCTGCGCTGGTTCGCCGTATCGATGGCGCGAAAGCCGCAAGCGATGGCCTCGGAGGTCAGCGCCTGCGTGCGCTCCTCCTTCCAGGCCGTGCCATACATGATGGACGGAACGGTTACGCCGCGCACTCGGCGGGTTTCCCCGATTTCCATGCGGTGCATGATCGCAAGCTCCGGTGCGGTTGCAAATCACTTGGGAATGCCGCTTTATTTACTGCTGTGTTATAAAACTACTCATATCACTCGTTCCGGGGCGCCATCGCACATCGGTTGCTGCCGATATGGCATCTTATAGCGCCGATCTTGTGTAACCCGAGATCGGATGCGGCGAGCCCGGAACCCATAGCCACGGCGTTTGGGGTATGGATTCCGGGTTCGCGCGCTGCGCACACGCCCGGGAATGACGCCACAAACACGATTTGTGGGACAATAGGATTATATGGATTATGGCTATTCGCGTTCTCGTTCTCTACGGTTCCTATCGCTCTGACCGAATGGGCATTCGCCTCGCCGACTACATCGTTGCCGGTCTTCGGGCGCGCGGCGGGGATGTTGAGTTCGTCGATGCGAAGGCAATCGGATTGCCGATGCTTGATCGCATGTACAAGGAATACGCGCCCGGCTCAGCGCCGGAAGCGCTCGAATCTCTCGCATCGAAGATTCGGGCTGCCGATGCATTTGTATTCGTGACCGGCGAGTACAATTGGGGAATGCAGCCTGGGTTGAAGAATCTGACCGACCATTTCCTTGAGGAATGGTTCTGGCGGCCCGCCGCCATCGCAAGCTATTCGGCTGGCAGGATCGCCGGCGCACGCTCGGCCCTGCTTTGGCACGGAACATTGTCCGAGATGGGCATGATCGTGATTTCCAGCACGCTTTCTGTCGGCCCGATCGCGCAAGCCTTGACGGCCGAAGGCAAGCCCATCGGCGAGGCCGGATTATCGCTCGACCGCGCATTTCCCCGCTTCGCGGATGATCTTTTCTGGTGGAGCGAAGCGGCCAAAATGCAGCGAGCACGCAGGCCGCCTCCCTACTGAAGATGGCCCGACGCTGATTTGACGGGGGTCCGCGCATAATCACGGCGTAACATCACCGCGTAACCGCTGCAGAGCGCTTCGGTTCAGGTCCGATTGCGGAAAATTATGAGCGATTTACCCCGGATAGCTGGCGACTTGCGGCTACACCCGAGTACGAAGGGGCAGAAGTTCCGCCCCCGGGGAGTAAGCAACTCATCGAGACACCTAACCAACAGCGAAGGTGGTGAGGCTTTTCGGAAGAGTTTGCTCATTCCGCGGCAAGGCGCGTGACAATAGCCGAACTCGATTCGAGCGTGCGGTGCACGGGGCACTTCTCAGCGATCTCCACGACTTTGTCTGCGAGTTCCGCGTTGATCTCACCCTCAATCCGGACGATGCGCTCGAAACGGTCAATTTTGCCGTTGCGACCTTCCGCGACCTTGCCGCAATCTGCGCAGTGATCGGCGGCGACCTTGCCGTGGCGGACTTCCACCGAGATGCGGGGAAGCGCGAGCGCTTTGTGCTCGGCATAGACGCGCAATGTCATGGCCGTGCAGGCGCCAAGCGCGATCGAAAGATAGTCGTAAGGGTTGGGCCCGGTATCGAGACCGCCAACCGCGACAGGCTCGTCAGCGATGAGCCTGTGGCGGCCGACAGCGACGAGGTTCTGGAATTTCCCCTCGCCCGTCTCGCGTACCACGACGTGCTCGGCCTGCGCCGAGTTTACAGGAATCTGCGGCAAGTATCGCGCTGCCCACGCAGCGATGACGCCCGCGGCGTAAGCGGCATCCTGTGGCCGTGAGAGCAAGTGGTCGGCATCGTCAAGCGATATGAAGCTTTTTGGATGCTTTGCGGCAAGGAAAATACGCGACGCATTGTCGATGCCCACCACATCATCCCGCGGGGCATGCAGGATAAGCAGCGCCCTGCCGAGGGTGCGGATCTTGTCCTCGAGCCGTTGCATCCCGGCGTCCTCGACGAACGAGCGCCGGATGCGGAACCTTCGACCCGCCAGCGTCACCTCGGCCTCGCCTGCCGACATGATTTCATCGAGTGAGCCGCCGAGCTGCCGCAGCACGTGCCCCACGTCGGCCGGTGCGCCGATGGTCACTACGGCCTTCGCCTCCGAAATGCGCCCGGCCGCCGCCAGCACGGCAGCTCCGCCGAGTGAGTGGCCGATGAGTATGGCGGGCGCCTCGTAACTGCGCCGCAGGTAATCGGCGGCGCGGATGAGGTCATCGACGTTGGAGGAGAAGTTGGTATTGGCGAAGTCGCCCTCCGATGAGCCGAGGCCGGTGAAGTCGAAGCGCAGCACGGCCACCCCTGCGGCCGCGAGGGAGCTCGCAATGCGCCTGGCGGCGAGCGCGTCCTTGGTGCAGGTGAAGCAGTGAGCGAACAGCGCGAAGGCCCGCACGGCGCCGCCCGGAAGCTCCAGCCGCGCTGCAAGCTCGGCGCCGCTGCTGCCGGGGAATGTTGCTCTGATGACGGATGATGGACTCATTGCTCGACTTTCGCTTGCTTGCGCCCTCCCTGGAGGACCGCCGCTGACCCGCGGAATGCCGGCCGACCTTAACAATTTAGCGAGGCTCCGCCTCAGCCCGACGAGACAGGTTGCGACCGCAAGCTTGACTCATCTGTACCATGTTTCGTTCGTTCAAGAATCTAGTAGAGCGTTTCAGAAGTTCGAATCATATGCTGGTCATTCCGGGGCGCCGCGAAGCGGCGAGCCCGGAATCCATAAAGCAGCGGCCGAGGGCTATAAATTCCGGGTTCGCCACCTTCGGTGGCGTCTTGGAATGACCAAGCCGAGCAAATGGATCGGTTTCATGGAATCGCTCTACTTGTAGCTCGATTCCATCGAACCGATGCGCAGGGTGGGCAAAACGAAGCGTGCCCACCCTAGCCAAGCCCTGGCGGGCACGGCGCGCAAGAGCGCGCCGTGCCCCCTACACTTCCGCGCACTATGATTCCAACTTTGAAATCGCTCTACTGGATGACGCCGCTCCCTGCGGCGCTCCAAAATCAAGGCAACGTGCCCTGAGAGACATTTCTCAACGGAATTTTACGACATGTCCCATTAATCGCCTCTTTTGAATCTTGAGTGGGTGCAGAAGCCTTAAGGGCGCGCGGCCTTGGAGAGGGCCTTGATCGCTTGGATGCAGTCTTGCGGGCGGCGGCAGCCGGTCAAGGGCGATTGGCGCGCGTTTAATCGCGCGCCAATCGCCGCTTGAGCGGTCGAGACCCTTGACCGGCCGCCGCCGCCCGCGACAAAGAGCATCCAAGCGATCAAGGCCGCGAGTGATCGCGGGTTGGCCGCCTTTCACGTCCTGCCCCACTCGAAATTCGAAAGAGCCCATTAATCGAAGGTATGGTCAAACGGAACTCAATCCGCTCCAATAGCGCCGTTTTGTCAATGCCGCCTCAGCGAAGCGAAAATACCGGAGATTTCCGATGAAGAGCCGCTCCACTCGTCGTGAATTCATGGGCCTTCTTGCCGGCGGTTCGACGGTTCTCTCGTCGGCGCCCTGGCTCGGCCGTACGGCCTTCGCGGCCGAGAGTGTCGACCCCGATCTCGTTGTCTTCAATGCAAGAGTCTACACGGTCGATCCGCTGATGCCGCGGGCGGAAGCCTTTGCAGTCAAGGCCGGCCGGTTCATGGCCGTCGGATCGAGCGAGGAGATCAAATCGCTCGCCGGCCGACGCACGGAGACCTACGACGCTCAGCAGATGACGGTCGTCCCCGGGTTCATCGACGCGCACAACCACGCGCCGGGCGCGATCCTGCTTTACGAGGTGCTCGTCGGCAATCCTTACGATGTCGAGTTTGTCACCATCCAGAGCATTATCGAGAAGCTGCGCGCCCGCGCCCGCGAAACTCCGCCCGGCACCTGGGTGGAAGGCTATTTCTTCGACGACACCAAGGTGAAGGACAACCGCGGTCTCAACTCCACGATCTCGATCGGGTGTCGCGCGAGCATCCTGTGGCGGTGCGCCATCGCGGCGGCCACACCTCTTATTACAACAGCAAGGCTTTCGAACTCGCTGGCATTGGCAAGGACATCAGCGACTCGGCCGCCGGCACCTACGATCGGGACCACAACGGCGATCTCAACGGCCGGGTGACGGACCAGGCGAGGCTTGTCTTCAACAGGGTCGGCAATCGCCCGGTATTTACCGCCGCTCAAATGCAAGAGCGTAATCGTGCAGCCCAGGCCTATATCTCGAAGCAATTCGTGCGCTACGGCCTCACCAGCGTCCACCACGAGGGCGGGGATCTGTTCGCCCTGCAGGAGGTCCGCGCCCGCGGCGAGCTTCTGCATCGGGTGAGCTATGAAGCCCAGGACGGCGTGCTGGAGGCCATGCTCAAGGCCGGCATTGCCACCGGCTTTGGCGATGAATGGATCCGATTCGGCGCCACGTCCGAACACACCTGCGACGGTTCGTTCTCGGAGCGCACGATGGCGATGAGCGTACCCTATCCGGGCGTCGAGCCGCCCTATCGCGGCAACCTCATTTTCACCCAGGAGGACCTCAACGGCTGGGTGGAGCGCATGCATCGCGCCGGCATCCAGGTGAACTGTCATGCCAATGGGGACGTCGCCATCGATATGGTGCTTACCGCCTACGAGCGCGCACAGAAATTGTTCCCGCGCTTCGATCCCCGCCCCAAGATCACCCACTGCACCCTGATCAGCGACGACCTGCTGCGGCGAATCAAAGCGGTCGGCGCGGTGCCGGCGCCGTTCACGTCGTACGGCTACTACAACACCGACAAATTCCACTTTTATGGCGAAGAGCTGATGCAGCGCTGCATGGCCTACCGATCGTTCGCGGACGCGGGGATCACGGCTGCGGCAGGATCGGATTTCAGCCCCGGCCCGTTCTCCCCGCTGATGGGAATCCAGGGCATGGTCACGCGCACCGGCTGGAACGGCGAGACCTGGGGCGGCAAGCAGCGCATCACGGTGGACGAAGCGCTGCGGGTCAACACCATCAACGGCGCCTATGCGACGCACGAAGAAGGCATCAAGGGATCCATCACGGCCGGAAAGCTCGCCGATTTCGTCGTGCTGGCCGACGATCCGCACAGCGTGGATCCGAACAAGATCAAGGATATCGCCATCATTGAGACCGTGACGGGCGGAAATACCGTCTACAAGGCTTAGCCAAAAAGTTGTCGCTGCAATATTTGCGACTTATGGCTTAGTCCGCCGAATGAATTATTCACTTGAGTCGGCTGCGACTCGAGACGCTGTTCAGATGTCGCCGGGGCAAAGCCTCCGACGCCGAATTGCTCGGAGGAGGCGCTCGCGGTTCTGACCCGAGAAAACATGCCGGTCTCATTCGAGCAGCACGGCTCCGCGCTGGATGAACAGCGTGCCGCCTAGAACAGGGCGCTGCGGGCGGCGCTCATTCTTGAGATTGGTCGAAACTCGAACGATTCTGAGACGTTTCTTGTGGTGTCTCAGTGTCCTTCTCGTCATGGCGCCCACGGCCCGACCAAGAGAGATCGTGTTTCCGTTGGGAAAACGACAAGGGCGACTGCGCCGCCCGGTGCGGCCGAACTATTCAAACGAGCGGCGATCTTTGTCGCGGTCGCCCTTGTCCCGGTGCTGATATGGCTGCTGTTTAATGTGATACTGATCGCTGTGGGAGCCATCCTGATCGCTACTCTGCTGGCTATTGTGGCAGAGCCGTTCACGCGTTGGGTCAAGTTGCCTCGTGCGACCGCATTGGTCATCTCCGGCCTGATTATCATCACCATCGTCAGCGCAGCGGGTTATCTGTTCGGAACACGAGCGGCCGGCCAATTGCAACAGGTTCTGCAGCTCGCGAACCAAGCCATCGACAATATCAGGGCGAGCCTGCAAGGTTCCGATTTTGGAAAACTCATCCTGTCACGCGTTCAAAGCGGCAATTTTTCCTTCACCGGCGTCGTTACCGGCTTGTTCAGCGTCAGTCTGAGCTTCCTCACGGCGCTCGTTATCGCCGTCTTCGGGGGCATCTATTTGGCCGCCCAGGTCGGGCTTTACCGCGATGGGCTGATCCAGTTGCTTCCCCATCGGCTGCGCGCCAGCGGGGCGGAAACGCTCGAAGATATCTCCAACGCGTTGCGGCTCTGGATGTTAGGTCAGATGATCGGCATGGCTGTAATCGGGCTCTTGTCGACGCTCGCCACCTTGCTCATCGGCCTGCCCTCGCCCTTTGCCCTCGGGTTGATCGCCGGCCTGTTCGAGTTCATCCCGTACGTCGGCCCGATTTTGGGTGCAATCCCGGCAGTTCTCGTTGCGGCGACGAAGGGCCTCGATAACACGTTGTGGACGATCGCCGCCTACACGCTGATTCAGCAGATGGAAGGGCACCTGATTGCGCCGATTATTTCCAGAGAAATGGTTTACATCCCGCCGCTTGTATTGATCCTCGGCATCGTGGCGATTACCACCCTTTTTGGGCTGCAGGCCGTGATCTTTGCTGCACCTATTGCAGTCATTCTCTTCGTTGCCGTCAAGAAACTCTACGTTAGGGATAGTCTTGGCGATGAGACGATCATCCCCGGCGAGAATGCCTAACGTCTGTAACGCGCCATGGAACGGAAACGACTGTCCGCGGTTTTTCATATTCGCGGCGGGTTACGGTGGAGCTGTGGAACCTCTTCTGTTGTCCTGCGCCTGGCTGGTTTTGGTGTTGGGTCTCGCATTGCGCGCGCTGCATCAACGCAACCAATTTCAGGAAGTCGCGATAAGCCCGGCGCCCGTGCGCAATGCCGCCCGCGCCGCTTTCATCATTCCCGCGCGGGATGAAGAGCACAACATCGGGTCCTGTCTCGGAAGTCTGTTGGCGCAGAATTACCCGCCGGACCGCTTCGATGTGCTGGTCGTGAACGACCACTCATCCGACCGGACGCTCTCAATCGCCAAAGCGCTTGCCGAACGCAAGCCTCGGCTGCGGGTGCTCGACAGCCCGCCATTGCCGCCCGGTTGGATCGGAAAGTCGCATGCCTGCTGGATTGGCGCCTGCGCGGTGTCTCCGGATACCGAGTGGCTGTGCTTCCTTGACGCAGACGTGCAGGCACAGCCGGCCTTGCTGGCAAGCGCAATCGCCGCGGCCACCAGGGACCGCCTCGATCTGCTGTCGCTGTCGCCGCGGCAGCGGCTGGGAAGCTTTGCCGAGCGGCTGGTGATTCCCTGCGGCCTCTGCATCCTCGCCTTCTGCCAGGACCTGGGAAAGCTTCAGTCGCAGCAAAGCGATCAGGTGACGGCCACCGGACAGTGCATGTTGATCCGACGCAGCGTCTATGAGGCAGCCGGCGGACATTGCGCTATTCGCAGCGCGATCTGCGAGGACGTTGCGTTGGCCAGGGTGATCAAGCGGGCGGGCGGGCGCATAGTCCTGCGTGACGGTCGCAAATTGGTTGCGTCGCGCATGTATTCGGGATGGCGGACGCTCTGGCCCGGTCTTACGAAGAATCTGGTTGAGATGCTCGGCGGGCTTGTCCCGACAATTACAACCGCGCTCGCAGCAACTGCGCTCGCGTGGGCTGCTTGCCTGATTCCCCTGGCGGACGGTTTGAGCTGCTGGCAGGGCGCCGCTGCAAGCTGTCTCGCGCTCGTGCCGGCTTCGGCGGGCTCGGCAGCCATATTCGGACTGCATATCGCCGGCGCCTCCTATTTCGGAGTGCCTTTCTGGTATGGGTTTCTATTCCCTGCTGGCTACACCGCCGGCGCCCTCATGTCAGTAGACAGCGTGCGCCGCAGGTTGTCGGGACGAACGAGCTGGAAAGGCCGGACCTATCCCGTGAGCTCCGGCCGATGGCTTCTTTAAACATCGCCTCGTGACCTTTTCGGCGATAAATATCGTCTGCAATAAAGTCCTAGGCACGCGGCCCAGACCGCCAATGATATGCAACCCTTGCCGCGTCTATTTGTTGTCGGGCGCGAAAGATGCGTTGCTCCCGAAGGCGCCCCGCAATGCAAAGTCAGCAATCCACGTCGCCAACCGCACAATGCAACCTTCCACCCCGCCCTCCCCCGCAAGCCAGGAAGGGTGGGGTCGGAAGCAGTGATTACCCGTGGTTGTGCGCCCTTATCGAGGCGGTCGATCGGCGGTTGCGCCGTCGCTTTGGAGTGAGCGAGTACACGCGATCGCCCGAGTGCCTTTTACGAATACAGGTCATCCGTAGTGCTCATGACCTCTTCTTGAGGGACGGAACGTGTGTGCGGCCGGGCGAACGCATCATCAATTTGCATTTCTGGAATGAACAGATTCCGCCGATACCCGCAACCGGCCCGACCTTGAGCTGGGCGCGCCGGATGAACGAGCGCTTTGAACGCTCGATGCAGGAATTGGCGCGCCATCTTGCAACCCGGAGCGACATGGACGATGTAGCGGCAGTTCGGGCGAACGCGGCGCTTGGCACTGCCGCACAACGCGGCCAGGTTTCCCGCATCCTGTTGCGTCTCGGGTTCGAGATCATACCCGAGGATTCGTCATCATTCGCGCAGCGAATCCATCTCTACTGCGAGAACATCTTCATCTCTCTCATCGTGCTCGCACGCAACGCGATTGCGCTGCGTCGGGACACGTTGGTGCGCGGCCGCGTGACCGCTTACTTGTCCCGGCGGGCGCTGGAACAACGATACGGGAGGTGAGCGAGAGGGGTCATTCGCGATGCGGACCTTATTCCTGCAAGCGCCTTCCTATGAGGGATTCGATGGCGGCGCGGGCTCGCGTTATCAGGCGCGCCGGGAGATCCGATCCTTCTGGTACCCTGCGTGGCTGGCGCAGGCGGCAGCCATGGTCCCAGACAGCAAACTGATCGATGCCGTGCCGCACGGAATCGATCTCGAGACAATCATGCGCGAGGCACACAAATATGATCTCGCCGTGCTGCATACATCGAGCCCTTCCTTTGGATCCGACGTGCGCGCGCTTGAACTGTTGAAAGCCGCCAACCCCGGCCTCAAGGCGGGATTCGTCGGCGCCAAGGTCGCCATCGAGCCCCATGCGAGCCTTGCAGCATCGCCGGCGATCGATTTCGTTGCCGGAAAAGAGTTTGAGTTCACGATCCATGACATCGCCGAAGGGCGCGACTGGAGTCGGATTCCCGGGCTCTCCTATCGAGACCGGAGCGGCGCAATCAAACACAATCGGCCGCGCGAAATCCTGGAGGACATGGACCGGCTGCCCTTCGTCGCGCCAATCTACAAGCGCGACCTCTCGATCGAGAAATATTTCATTGGTTATCTGCCGCACCCATATCTGTCGCTCCACACGGGCCGCGGCTGCAAGTCCCGCTGCACTTTCTGCCTGTGGCCGCAGACGGTTGGCGGGCATCGTTATCGCACGCGCAGCGTCGCCAATGTGATCGAAGAAATCGCCTGGTGCCGGCAGGCTTTCCCGCCGGTCAAGGAGTTTTTCTTTGATGACGATACCTTTACGGATGATCGTCCACGAGCAGAGGCAATCGCCCGCGAACTTGGTCGCATGGGCGCAACCTGGTCCTGCAACGCCAAGGCCAATGTGCCGCGCGAAACGCTGAAGATCATGCGCGATAACGGCCTTCGGCTTTTACTCGTCGGCTACGAATCCGGCAATCAGCGGATTCTGCACAACATCAAAAAGGGCGTGCGCGTCGACGTCGCCCGCACTTTCACCAAGACCTGTCATGACCTTGGCATCGCCATCCATGGCACCTTTATCCTCGGTCTGCCAGGGGAAACCAAGGAGACGATCGAGGAGACGATCCGTTTCGCCGTCGAAATCAACCCGCACACGCTCCAGGTCTCGATCGCTGCGCCCTACCCGGGCACTTTCCTTCATCGGCAAGCAATCGAGAACGGCTGGCTGTCCTCCGGCGATGCCCAGCTGGTCGATGAACGCGGCACGCAGATCGCGCCGCTTCAGTATCCCCACCTAAGTCATCAGGAAATCTTCAATTCCGTCGAAGATTTCTACTGCCAATTCTACTTCCGCGCTCCCAAGATAGCGGCGATTGTCGCCGAGATGGTCCGCAGCCCGGAGATGTTCAGCCGCCGCCTGCGCGAGGGCATCGAGTTCTTTAGGTTTCTCAAGCAGCGACGGCGAACGGCACATTGAGTCTATTCGGATTTGGCTTCATTTGGGCTTGACGGTTCCTCGTAGAGCGCCGCCAGCCAGACCTTGATGGCAAGAGCGGCCGGAACGGCCATTATGACGCCCGCTATCCCGAACAGCATGCCCCCTGCGATGAAGCAGAACATGATCACCACCGGATGGAGGCGCGCCGCAACTCCAAGCGCGAGCGGCCCAAATAGCTGGTCAATCGATAGCCGCAACGCGGTTGCGTAGAGGGCGTATCCGATGATCGCTCCGAGGCCCGTCGCATAGTGAACAGCGACGAGACCAGCAATGAGGGCGGCCACGAGCGGCCCGAACGCCGGTATGATTTCGAGGAATCCTGTCAGGAGGGCCAGAAAGACCGCGTGAGGAATGTGGAGGACAAGTCCAAGCCCCACATAGGCAGCCATTGACGCGTATGCCACGACGACCAGGACGCCGACGAAATAGCGCCGCAGGACCGGGTCGAGTCTCGACCAGATATCGAGAACGAGGGGGCGGTGTCCGGGAGGCACGAGCCAGAGCAGGCCGCGCAACACACGCGGACCGCTGTATAGGAAATAAAACAGCAGCGTGGGGATCAGGAAAAATGCCCACACGGCTGCAAACGTTATCCCTCCCAGCAAGAGGATTTTTCCCGGCTGATCGATCCACTCGCGTACGGACGACACCGCGGCGTCGGCCAGTTGTGCGGCATTCATTGATTTGCCGAAGACATTGATGGTTCCATCGCCGAGTGCGGATTTGGCCAAGCTTGCGACGATGCCTTGAAAATCCGAGACCACACGCGTGAATTCTCGTTGCAACGGTGGCAGCGCTAGAAGACCCACCAACGCGACGGTCAACAGGATCGCTACAAACACCGCTACGGCGAGGAACGCGCGGCTAAAGCCCGTGCGCGAGGCCAGCCAGCTCAGAAGGGGGGTGCAGATGTAGGCGAGCACCCCTGAAATGAGAAACGGCAGCAGGATGATTTGAAGCTCGTAGAGAAGCAGCGTAACAACGATAAGAACAAAGATGATGATCGACGTCGATGTCCCGCCGACATCGTCGCGCTCCTCGCCGGCTCGCCGCGACGGCAGTTGGCGTGGACGGCGGCTCATGTGCCAGTCCGGCAAAAATGGAAAGCCCCGATCCAAGGCAAGGAGCTGCAGCGAAAGCTCCCGAGGAACCAAAGTCGATGGAAGGAGTGGCGGACAAGACCCGTGCCTGCCACCACACGGCTGAAGGACAAAACAGGTTCCACTTCGCCCTTCCGAACGGATCATCCTGTCGGCAAGAGAACCAACGCCGCCGCTTTGAGTTCCGCGCCTTGAAATTTCCCGTGGCGGTTGGCCGCTCCGATTTCGACGTAACGCGCGTTCCGCTCAGACCGACTCACGTCCCTCGCCCTCATGCCCGTGCAATGACACAGAGCCATGCATTTTCCCGTCGCTGGATGGAACCAATTCTGTCGATAATGACTTTAATATGGTCAGTTTAATCGACGTTCGATTGTCGACCGGTCAATCAGTTCCGGGCAGGAGGCGCTGATCGCGCCGTGCGGCCCGCATACCCCCTACATCGATGTAACCACATCGATAACGTCCGAAATGCCATTGCGAGCGTGGGCTGAGGAATGCCACTTGTTGCGCTCACGCCGCACGCCCTGGAAGGAAACGTCTCGCAGCCTGCTTTTGGCATCGTGGGGAACTTGCAGAGCATTCGACTTACGAACGGGTTAGTTGCTGAGGACGCCGTGACATGATCTTGTACTGGTCATCGATCATCGCAGGCGTCGTTTCAGTAGTCGGCTGCGGTTATCTCGTCTGTGTCACGCTGCTGACTGATCGCTTCTCGCGGAAGGCTTCGTTCGTCCGGCCCCGATCGACGCCGGGCGTAACCATTCTCAAGCCCCTGCATGGCCTAGAGCCGGGCCTGCTCGAAAACCTCGCGTCGTTCTGCGCACAGAACTATCCGGGCCCTGTTCAAATCATCCTTGGCGTTCAGGACCCAAGCGATGGCGCGATTGCGGTTGTCGAGCAGCTTGGGGCGAAATATCGATCCAATCACATCGATCTCGTCGTCGACTCGACAATGCACGGGCTGAACCGCAAGGTCTCCAACCTGGTCAATATGTGGCGACGCGCCGAACATGAAATCATTGTGGTCGCCGATAGCGACATCCGGGTCGATCCCGATTATCTCTCACGCGTGGTCGCGGCGCTGGACCAACGCGGCGTTGGCGCAGTCACCTGCTTATATCACGGCCTTGCGGCCCCCGCCGTATGGGCCAGACTTGCGGCGCTTGGAATCAACGCGCATTTCCTTCCGAGCGTTCTGTTCGGGGTGGCACTCGGGCTTGCCCATCCTTGCTTTGGTTCGACGATAGCGTTCAGGCGCAAGATCCTTGTCGAGATCGGCGGATTCATTGGCATTGCCGACTGCCTGGCAGATGATTACGCGATCGGCGCAAGGTTACGCGCCCGAGGCCATGAAATCGCGGTCTTACCCATCACCGTTGGCCACGTATGCGCGGAGATGTCGATGCTGGAACTGTGGCAGCACGAGATGAGATGGGCGCGGACTATCAGGAGCATTGATCCTGTCGGCTATACCGGCTTGATCGTGACGCACGCTTTCCCACTGGCGCTCATCGCGGCGCTAGCCGGCAGCTTCGCCGAATCCATCGGGCCAACAGTTGCCATTGGCCTGACCGCCGCCGCGTTTGCATGCCGGCTCGCATTGCTCCGGCAGGTGGAACGAACCTTCGACCTGCGGCCGCACTCGTGTTGGCTGCTTCCGTTTCGCGACTTGCTGTCATTCGCCATCTTTCTGGCAAGCGTCGCCGGGCGGCATGTGAAATGGAAAGGCCGTGGCTACCGGTTCCGCAGCAGGGACTGGGCTGGCATCACTGACGGCCATCGCAGCCGTTCCAACCGAGAGGCGGTGCTGCTCGAGATTGGCCCTCCGCGACTCCAAGGCTGAGGCTGCTTGGAGATTGACGGCGGCCTTCGTCTGCAGGGCGACTGCCCCCGCGCCATTGGCGGTTTCAAAGGCGCGATAAGGCGCGTCTGGCGGGCTTCAACGCCACATTGCCATTTGTGCCTCCGGCCGGATAGGCTTTAAGACCTGTTCATTCATTTCCGGAGCATCGCCATGACCTTGATCCCGCGCAGAAGCCTCCTCGCCGGCATGGCGGCAACCGGATTGAGCGCGTCGGCCCACAGCGCCGAGGGCACTAAACCGACGCAGCGGCGCACATCCGAGGCGCCGCTCGCCGACCGCTTGGCGGCCTATGCGGAACAACTCAGCTACAGCGATATTGGCGCCACTACTCTCGAAGCCGTCAAGGTGCTTGTCGTAGACTCTGTTGGCTGCGCCATCGCGGCATTCGACGAGAGGCCGGTGCGGATCTGCCGCGAAATCGCAAGCGCGACAGGCGGCGGCAGTTCGACCATCCTCGGAACTCAGCGGCGCACCACGTCCGATCTCGCAGCCTTCGCCAATGCGGCGGCGATCCGCTATTACGACCTGAATGATGTCTATGTCTCCCGCCAGGCGAGCCATCCGAGCGACGCCATCGCGGCCTGCTTTGCAATCGCAGAAGCTGAAGCGGCGAGCGCCAAGGAACTCATTGCGGCGATCGTGCTCGCTTACGAAATCGAGTGCCGTCTGGTCGATGCCTTCGATCTCTCCGCGCGCCGCTTCGACGCGACCGTCTTCACTCTGCCGGCGGTTGCGCTCGCGGCCGGCAAGCTTATGAAGCTCGATCGCGAAAGGCTGACGCAGGCCGTCAATATTGCGATCAACGATCATGTTCCGCTTGCTCAGACGCGCACGCAGACCTTGTCCGACTGGAAGGGAATTGCGGACGCGAATGCGGTGCGTAACGGAGTATTCTCTGCGATGCTGGCGCGCGGCGGCCTCACCGGCCCGGCGCCGATCTTCGAAGGCCATTCGGGGTTCTTCCAATCTGTCACCAAACCCGTCCCAGTCGACACCGGCGCGTTCGGCGGCGCCGGCGTGCCGTTTCGCATCGAGTCCGTGGGCCTGAAGGCCTTTCCGGCGCAGGTCTATACGCAGACCGCCATCGTGGCGGCGACTGCGGTCGCGAAGGAGATTGGCGATCTTGATCGCGTCGCATCGATCGACATCGCCACCACCAATCGCGGCTACGTCATGGCAGGCAGCGAACCTGAGAAATGGGCGCCCGACACCCGCGATACTGCCGATCACTCGCTGCCCTACATCGTGGCGCGCGCGATGTTCGATGGCGACATTACCAATGAAAGCTATGCTCCTGAGAAGCTGCGCGATCCGAAGATTTTAGCCTTTATGAAAAAAATCGCCGTGAAGGAGGACCCTGCGTTTGCGGCGTCCGGCGGCAACGCGCCGCCGACCCGGATCGCCGCGAAACTCGACGACGGGCGACAGTTCGTCCGTCAGGTCGACCAAATGCCAGGCTTTCCGGGCAAGCCCATGGAGCGCACCGACGCCGAACGAAAGTTCCGCGGCAACGTCGCTCGCCGCTGGTCAGCAGATCACATCAGAGCCGTGCTTGATAGGCTGTGGGGCCTCGAGGCCAACGATGATGTTGCCGGGTTATTGCAGAGCTTTACGGTGTGACGGAGCCGTGGGGCACCGATGCGGCCCCATGTGACAGCGTGGCAGTGAGGGCATCGCGGCCGCGATAACGCCTGTTTCCCCAGGTTTCCTTCCGGCGTCGTCGCAACAGGCGCGCGGTTATGACACGGTGGGTGGAGCACCAGATCTCGGACCGACCAGCGCGTTGCTAGGCCGCGAATCGTTGAACCGCTCAACGCTGGGATCTGGAAAGTGAGGCTGCAGCGCCCCGGAGCGAGGCTGCATCGCCTTATGCAGGGCTATTTTCATTAAGCTCGGTCGTGGTTCGACCAATCGCGGCCACAATGAGGTCCGCGGCTTCGGAAGCATCGCCCCAGCGAGAGAGCTTCACCCATTTTCCCGGCTCAAGGTCCTTGTAGTGAAGGAAGAAATGACCGATCTGCTCTTTCAGAACGATCGGCAAGTCGTGATGCGAATGCACGTCGCCATAGAATGAATGTATCGCTTCGATCGGAACGGCCAGGATTTTCTCGTCACCGCCAGCCTCATCCTCTGTAAGCAGCACGCCGATCGGGCGGCATCGCACCACGGCCCCCGGGAGGACCGGGATCGCGCCCAAAATGAGCACATCAATGGGATCCCCATCCTGCGCACGCGTGTGCGGAACAAATCCGTAATTGCCGGGATAGTACATCGCGGTGTGCCAGAAGCGGTCAACGAAGATGGCCCCGGATTCCTTGTCGAACTCATATTTGACCGGAGCGCTCCCTTGCGGAATTTCGACTACAACGTTGACGTCGTAAGGCGGGTTACGACCAACCGGAACCTTGGCGATATTCATGCGGCGGAGCCTCCGAAATGAATGGGACGCGAGCGCCGGCGGTACAAGCGGCTGAAGATAAAGAGCGCTCACGAGCCGAGGCACCTCATCGTCGGCTTCATCACCGAATCTCGCGGCAGCCGCGAACATTTTGGCTCACCTCACCAGGATGCTAGCGGCGACGCTCTCGCAGACCCCGGAGATGCTGGCGACGAAACGATGATAGCCGGGCGCCAGCAGGCGGCTTGGCCGCGACCGCGAGCAGCGCTTTTTTCGGCGTCGGGGCGATCGATGCATTGGACGCAATGTCATCGCGCACCGGCCCCGTATAAACTTCGACCGGCGGGATGCCAGCGGCCAGTCCGGAAGTGAGAAGGCTTGCACCCCGCAGTCTTGGCCGCAGCAACACGCGTTGCTCACCAGGCGCGTTCGTGCCTTCGGCCAAGGCGGCGCCCGCCCCGTCTCCTTCATCGCCATCCTTGGCCAAACGGCGACGGCGGTTCTTGCCGCACACATCCTCGCGCAGATCGGGCGGCGGCGCGGCGATCGGCGCCAACGAATCCAAGGCGCCCCGCCCGGGTACCGGCGTATCCGTCGCAAAGCCGAACTCGAACAGCTGCGCTGCTTTGATGGCGCGGTTTGTCGATGACTTTGCGCCCAGCACCACGGCAATCAGCCGCCTGCCGCCTCGCGTTGCGGTGGCGACAAGATTATAGCCGGAGGCGCAGGTGAACCCGGTCTTCATGCCGTCGCTGCCCGCATAAGCATCGATCAGCCTGTTGGTGTTGCGGTAGATGCGCGTGCCCAGGCGGATGGACGCGATATGCCAGTAATAATCATACTCGGGAAACTCAAGAATCAGGGCGCGGGCGAGAATAGCGAGGTCGCGCGCTGAAGTGACCTGCTCGTCCGCCGGCAGTCCGTTTGGGTTTACAAAGGTCGTCTGCGTCATCCCGAGATCATGCGCCTCGGCGTTCATTTCCTCGGCGAACTTTTCGATCGATCCCGATACGCCTTCGGCCAGCACTACCGCGATATCGTTCGGCGAATGCACAAGCAGCATTTTCAACGCATTATCAACGGTCACTTCGGTGCCGACTTTGAACCCCATCTTGTACGGATTCTGCGCCACCGCCGTGGGCGACACCGTGAGCAAGGCGTCCAGGCCGAGGCGGCGATCCCGCACGGCCTTTAGCGTCACATAGGTCGTCATCAGCTTGGTGACCGATGCCGGATACCACGGATAGGTGGAATTGTGCTCGCTGATGACCTGGCCAGAGTTAACGTCAACGAGAAGCAACGCGTCAGCCGACGCCGGAGCGGCATCAAGCGCTATCAGACCAACCGTGGCGCCTGCCATCAGAACAAGCCGCGCTTGGCGCAGCCGCAAGCAGGTTTCGCAAAAACCGCACAATAGACAGCCCATTTGTTTCGCGTCTCTCGCAGTGTCAGCCCGTGAAGGGCCTTCATCCGCTTTCGATACACAAACGCAAAGGTGCGACCCGAGTTGCCCCGCCTCGGCCGCAGCCGAGTGGCCGCGCTCCTCTTTCGTGGGTCGTTCCGTGCCGTTTTCGAAATCCGCCGAGAAGGCGCAGGCGGCAGGGCAAAGATGGGAACCGCCGCCGTACGGACGAAAAGCGGGGATAACTGCCGCTTTGCACTGGGTTCGTGGTCGGTTCGGTTGACATTGATTTTCTCCTTATGGCCAATGCTCCCTCGACGTGAGGGAGTGGGGAGAGTTGTTCGCGAATCGAGAGCGTCGGGAAACCGACCAACGAAGCAGCGTGGCGCCGTATGAACCACGATTTGAAATGGGCGCAGACTTGGAAGCGGTGCGCACCGGCGTAGGCACGGCGCTACGCACGATCCATTCCGACGTGCTCCGCGAGCGTGTTCCCGAAAGGATTGCCGAGTTGCTAAGGCAGCTTGATCGGCAAAAAGCCGACACGCCGTAGACTCCGTGAGTACTGCAGGGTGCGCAAAGGCGCCCCTTCGACAAGTTCAAAAGCGCGGCGCCCCCCAGCGTTTTGTCTGTCGAGGGTCGGTCGGCAGGCCCGTACCGCCCGCTGAAAGACTTGTGGAAGAAATAAGGCAATTGTCAAAATTACCCTTGACGGCTGCCCTTTGTGCGTCCTCCATGTGCGGCACTGGCTCTGCGGGGGGTAGTGGCCATGCCGATCGGTCCTTCCATAAGACATCCTTCCCTGGAACATGGCGCGTTTGAACCTGAGGCAACTGCGGCGATGGGTGAGGCCTTTGAGGCCGCCTGCAAGGAGCTTCATGGGGCCGGCAAGGCCGAAGTGGTGCGCAAACTCATCGCTGAGCAGATTATTGGAGCGGCAAGCAGGGGTGAGCTTGACCCGGTCCGCTTGCGGACCGAGGCGCTGAACTGGATTCTCAATCATCCAGAGATCGCCCGCGGCTTCGCGCTCAATGAAATGTAATATGCAAGACGAGAAGGCCGCGGAACGCGCAGGACCGCTTTTTTGATCCCGAGAACGGCTCGCCGGCTCGGGCCGTCATGCTTTGCAATCGGACTAGGTCAGTCCAGTGGTTGACGCTCCTGCAAAACAGCCATAAAAACCACGCCAAGCGGGCGTGATTCATCAAACCAAACAATCAGTTGGATAATCGCGGCGGGGTTCCGCCGTCGCTTTGATTTGGCGCGAAATGGTTTTGTTATGCGGGGAATTGCGTCATGAAGCGTTCGATCAATTTGCGGGTGGTGCCGTTCCTGGCCGCTCTGACAATGGCCGCGGCGTTGTCATGGGCGGCGCAAGGCCAGGAGCGGGTCGCGCTTGTCGTCGGCAACAGCAAATACCTCAGCGCGAATGCCGTGCCCAATGCGGTGAACGACGCCCGCGTCATGGCGCGGGCGCTCCGCGACATCGGCTTTGTCGTCGCCGACGGGTACGATCTTCGCCGCGACAGCATGGCACGCCAGATTCGCGAGTTCCTGCGCAAGTCCGAAAGCGCCCGCGTGGCGCTGCTCTTCTACGCCGGGCATGGCTTGCAGGTCGGCCTCATCAATCGCACGGCGCGACCAGGGCCGCATCAGCGGCCCGGCAGCACGGCGATGTTCGGGAAGAACAGATAGCAGGCAACGCCGATGATGATGAGGTAGACCAGCAGCACGATGCACCATCCGAAATTATGGCGGATAACCTCGCCTTCATTGCGGACGAACTTCGACGTTGACACGCCGACGCTCGCCGTTTGCGGCGCGATCGGCTTGCCGATCTCGGCGCCCACCGAGTTCAGGGTCGGCAACAGCAGCACCGGGAAGCTGAGCACCTTGCCGACCAGCGCCTGGAACGTGCCGAACATGGCGTTGGTCGAAGTGTTGCTGCCCGAAAGCGCCACGCCGATGAAGCCCAGAATCGGCGCCACAATGATAAAAGCTGACCCGATCTTGGAGAAGGAGTTGGCAAGCGAGCCCGCCATACCGGAATAGTTGAAGACATAGGCCAGGCCAAAGATGAACACGCCGACGAGGCAGGCGCCCCACATTTGCGACCAGGTGGTGGCGAGGATTTCCTTGACCTGGCTCATGCTGACGCGCAGCAGAAGCGCCGTGATAATCCAGGACACAAGAATTGCCGTGCCGGCGACAAACGGCGTCCAGTTGAACACCGCGCCGATCTGCGCTCCCGGAGTGATCGCAGATTCTGCTGTCACCGCGAAGTGGGCCACCACAATGGACGGCAAGCGCGACCACGGTCCCGTCCAGGCGACCACCACCGCGACCAGGACTGCAATCGGCAGCCAGGCCGTGACAAAGTCGCGGCCGGAAAGGCCATGCGCTTCCGCCCGCGTGTCGCCCGTGACCGGCGCGCCGCCATAAGCCAGCACCTGCGACGGCCGCCACAGCTTGAGCAGGACGAGGAGCGCCCCGAAGCAGATGATCGAGCCGATCACGTCCGGCAGGTAGGGGCCGAGATAGACCGCAGTCGGCAACTGGCCGGCGATATAGCCAAGCGAGCCGACGATAGCGAGCGGCCAAGCGGACCACATGCCTTGGCTGCCCGATACCAGGTAGAGCAGAATCCAGGGCGGCAGCAAAGCGAGGATAGCGACGATCTTGCCGACCGAGGCCGAGTAGATCGGCAAGAGGTCGACGAAATTCATGCCGAGCACACCGGCGGTCACAGTCGCCAGGGCAATGATCGGCGCGCCTAAGGCGCCGTAGGAAACCGGCGCATTATTGGCAATGGCAGCCACGCGAATGGCGTCGAGGTCCGGGATGCCAATTGCGATCAGGATGGGGGCCACAAAGGCCCACGGATAGCCGAAGCCGACCAGTCCTTCGAGCAGTGCGCCGAAGGCCCAGGCAAACAGAATGGTCTGCACCCGCACATCGCGCGTGCCCTGCTGCACCAGCCAGCGTCGCAGCTTGTCGAACGCGCCGGTCGCGACCAGCGTGTTGAACAGCATCACTCCCCAGAACGTGATCCAGTCGACATTCCAAACGCCGGTGGCGGAGCCGTAGAGATACGCGAGCATGCCATCGCCGAGCGGCATCTTCCAGACCCAGAGGCCCAGCACGACGGTCACGACCGAGGCGAGCAAGACGGCAAGCCACGCCGACAAGCGGAACCCTGCCAAGAGGACCAACAGCAGGACAACCGGAATGAGCGCAACCAGCCAGGTCAGGAACAGGTTCCCGGTGGGATCGAGAATTTGCGTAAACATCCACGAGTCCTCCCTAATAGCAGCCCGTCGGGCTTCTCCGGTTTTCTTTATCTTGGTCCTTTGCGCGCGGCGGCGGCCGGCTCCAACGCCGCCCCTTACACCGCAAAGCGAGCGAATTATGGCATGTCGCGACAGCCCGCGCACGCCATGGCGCCGCACTGGCATCCGCTTCGAGGTGGGCCTTGCCCCTCATCGATGCCGTGAGCGGTTGGATACCAACAATATTCATATTGGCCGCTGCGACTGGAGCTGGCCCAAAACGCCAACTTGGCCAGGAACATGGAGTGGCTTCGGCCTCATGCACTATAAAAACCGCTCCCGCGCCAACTTCGCACCGGCAGCAAGCGCGATCAGCTTGGCGGCGGCGATATCTCTGCGCATCGGCGCCATGCCGCAATTGGTGCACGGGATGATGCGCTCGCGAGGAACGTAACGCAGGGCCTCGCCGATCACGGCGGCGACTTCGGCTGGCGTTTCGATGGCGTCCGTCGCCACATCGATGACGCCGAGCAGCACGTCCTTGCCGTCGAGGAGCTTCAAGAGTTCGAGCGGCGCCTTTGAATTGCGGCATTCGAGAGAGACCTGCCCGATCCGGCTTTTCGCCAATGCCGGGAAAATGCGCTCGTATTGACGCCACGCGGCGCCGAGCGTCGCCTTCCATTCGACGTTGGCCGGAATGCCGTAGCCGTAACAAATATGGACGGCGGTCGTGCAGGTAAGGCCGGCGGCGGCGCGATGAAGCGCCTCGATGCCCCAGTCCGTCGCGGCGTCCATGTAGACATTGAAGGCCGGCTCGTCGAACTGGACCACGTCGACGCCGTCCGCCTCAAGCCCGCGGGCTTCCTGGTTGAGCACGTCAGCGAAGGCAAACGCCATCTTGACGCGGTCGCCATAATGACCGTCGGCGATTGTGTCCACGACGGTCATCGGGCCGGGCAAGGTAAACTTGAGTTTCCTCCCCGTATGGGCGCGGGCGAACCGCGCTTCCGCGGCGTGCGCGCGGCCCTTGAGCGAGAGCGGTCCGGTAACGGTCGGCACCATCGCCTTATAGCGATCGTTGCGGATGCCCATCTCGACGCGCTTCGTAAAATCAATGCCGTTGACCGCTTCCAGGAAGCCGTGGACGAAGTGCTGCCGCGACTGCTCGCCGTCGGTGACGATGTCGATGCCGGCATCCTCCTGCAGCTTGATCGCGACGAGCGTGGCGTCGAGCTTCGCGGCCTCCAGCTCGGCCCCGCCAAGCCGCCACGGCGCCCACAGCTTTTGCGGCTCGGCCAGCCATGAGGGCTTGGGCAGGCTGCCCGCGATAGTGGTTTCGAACATCGATCACCTTCAGGACAGCAGCAACATTGAGTGAATCTCTCTGGCCAGGAAGAAACTTACCCGGTGGGACCGCGCCACGGGTAGCGGAAGTTTCATGCGCTGCAGGTCGGGCCAGGCCCGGTGGAAAACTCTTTTGAATTTCGAGTGGGGCAGGACGTGAAAAGCGGCCAACCGGCGATCACTCGCGGCCTTGATCGCTTGGATGCTCTTTGTCGCGGGCGGCGGCAGCCGGTCAAGGGTCTCGACCGCTTAAGCGG
>Ga0209062_1001329_pt1 | contig 45746 bp, 26 predicted proteins | sample Coa_R2_2_FD_187158 | JGI IMG/M metagenome (GOLD analysis project Ga0209062, IMG submission 187158) | Surface soil microbial communities from Centralia Pennsylvania, which are recovering from an underground coalmine fire - Coalmine... | ecosystem: Environmental > Terrestrial > Soil > Unclassified...
TGGCCTGGTGAACATCCATCCCGATATACTTGCTATCATCCATTCGGGTGCTCCTTTCCGTGATCAGATTTCCTCAACAACCGAAAGCTATCACCCAAGGGGCGCCCATTCATAATGCGTGTAAAAGGGCCAGGGAAAAGAGGCGGCTGAAGACTCCAGAAGTGATATAAATTCTCTTCGGGAAAAAATAAATCACTTGGCGCTTGTTAAGAATTTTGTGTCTGAGAGATTCATTCTTCGGTCTCGAATCGTGACTGGAAGATGGCGTTGAACTGATCGCGGGCGTTCTGGACGGAGGCGGCGACGCGACGCCAGCGTCCAGTTTCGAGTTGCGAGACGGCCAAACCGAGCTTGAGCTTCAAGGTGTCTTCAGAATGGAAGTAGCCGCCGCTGTTGCGGCGCATAATTTCGAGCTGGCCGTTGAGGGCCTCGACGACGTGGGTGGTGGACAGCGACCGGCGGATGACGTCAGGGTAGTTGAGGAAAGCCAGGTAATGATCTCACTTTTTACGGATCTCGCGAATGAAGCTGGGCGAGTGGGACTCGAAGCGCTGGCAGAGGTCCTCGAACGGGATGGCGGCGACCTCGGCATTCCAAGCCGACTTCAGCGCCCGAATACGCTGGTTGAATTCCGCCGCATCGGTTTTAGTGAAGTGGCTCTTGGCGTTGCGCTGCAAGTGAACGATACAGAGCTGGACGTCGGCCTGAGGAAACAAGCTTTTGGTGATGGGGAGCAGGCCGGAGAAGTCGTCGTGGACCAGCAGCAAGACGCGCCGCAGGCCGCGTTCGATCAAACCGCGGAGGACGTTTTTCCACTCCTCGAGGTTCTCGCGTCCGAAGCGAAAGAGGCTGGCCAGAACGCGCTTTTTGCCGTCGCGGCCGAGACCGATGACCAGATAGATGCCCCCGGGGCGGAGGCGATCGCCCTCGCGGACCTCGACGTACTTGGCATCAAGGAAGAGGGCGAGCCGATCGGGGTCCAGAGGGCGGGTGTTACGCAGTTCCAGGTCGTCGATGAAGTTGCGGCGAGGGCATCGAGTTCCCGCAGAGAGGAAAGAAGCCAAGCGGTGATTGGGGGCTTCTGACCCTGGGCTGTGGAAATGACGCTCGGTGGAAAGCGTGGAAAACTCAAGAAGGGAGTTTCCCACGCTTTCCACCGCGCTTGAAAATCCGGCAGACCGCGCTGGATTCCCACATTCCCACCGCGCCGACGGCGGGATCTATCAATCTCTCTAAGGAGAAAAGAAAAACCGTGACCGGGACCGAATTTCAGTTGACCCATCCCCGTCACTTCCAGCACCATATGAACGTCTGCGTCGCTTCGCTCCGATCGTGATGATTATTACGTACCGGAATAAGCCATCACGATAAAATCACTCATCACCATCATCGGAATTCGCAGCGCAGCTGGCTCGAATCCTGTAATTTGAGAGCTATGAAAGACTTATTTGGAGACGCTTCATTATGGCGAAGTTCGTATTTGGAATGAACCTATCGCTGGACGGCTATGTTGATCCCGAGCACTCTGCGCCTGATCCCGCGCTTTTTCGTCACTGGATAGAATGTGTCCGCGGCCTGACCGGCAGTATTTACGGTCGCCGCTTGTACGAGAGCATGCGCTATTGGGACGAAGACCATCCCGAGTGGGGCACGGACGAACACGAGTTCGCGGCGGCGTGGCGCGGCCAGCCGAAGTGGGTCGTGTCGCGCTCGTTGAAGTCAGCCGGTCCCAACGCCACACTTGTTGCGGATAACGTCGAGGTGGCGATACGCGAGCTAAAGACTCAGCGCGCCGGGGAGATTGCCGTTGGCGGACCAGACCTCGCGCAAAGCCTGACCGACCTTGGTCTGATCGATGAGTATCGACTCTACTTCCATCCCGTCGTGCTTGGTCGTGGCAAGCCATTCTTCGCCGGCCCCCGGCCGCCGCTTCGCCTTGTGTCCAACGATCTGATCGGCGCGAACGTGATCAGGTTGACGTACGTTCCCGCTTGATCTCTAAAACCTCCCATCGATTCGTAATACAAGGGACGATCTCAATATCTGCCCCGGCATCCTCGCACAAAGCCTTTGCTACCCGATCTCCTGGGCGAGCTCGGCGGGTAAGGATTCGGAAGGTGAAGCAGGTCTCGCCCCAGGGATGGCGATCTCTGGGGCATTTTTTTATTTGTAGCCGCAGAGAGGAAAGAAGCCAAGCGGTGATTTGGGGCTTCTGACTCGGCGGCTTTTATATAGACACAACTTTCAAACTACTCCCAGCTGGAGCCGGAATTATGCGCCGGCGAAGGGCAAGGTGGTGGTGTGGGTGAGGCCGGATGGGGAGATAGGGATTGGCTCCCGGATACGCGCGGTGCGGTGGAGAGAGCGCACCGCCGGTTCGACCAGCAGTCCAGGCGAAGCGATCCGCAAAGGCTCCCAACGCCGGGAAGCGGAAGTGGGTGCCACCGGCGGATCATCCGTGGCGAGAGGCAGCGCGACGGCAGATGGAAATGAAAGCAGCCGGGATCGCCAAGCGGCGGTCGTGGGCCTTGCCCTCGGCTTCGCCCTAATCATTCGCCCCGCGGGCTCGCAGGGCTCCGCTCCGGCCAAGGCCCACGAAGAAATCAAAAACAACAAAACCCCAGCTTGACAAAAATTTAAAAAGTACTTGACATTTCGACCGACTTGCAGTACAAGCAATGAAACGTTTTACCACTTTTGGGAGGTCAAATTCGGCGCTTTTTCGAAGTTCGTGGACGACTGATCTGGTCGTACGACCCATGGGAACGAGCTAAAGGCAAGACGCGGTTAGTCGTTAAGAAAGGAGCGTGATTATGAGCTTCAGAAACTGGATGGCAATGGTGATCGCAGCGGCAGCGCTTGCGGCCTTCCCCAGTCTGGTAAAGGCTCAGGCCACATTTTCAAGTGCTATCGAAGGAACAGTCACAGACCCTTCTGGCGCAATTGTGCCCCATGCGACAGTTACCATTAAGGATTTAGCGACGGGCCAGACGCGAACAACCCATACCAACTCTTCTGGCTTTTACCGCTTTGACTCTCTCCCTCCTGCGCAGTTTTCGATGACGGTTTCAGCGCCAGGATTCTCAACCGTCGAACAGGAAAACATTGTCCTTGAGACCACGCAGACTCGGAATGTCAATGTCACTCTGCATGTTGGCGCAACCTCCACAAGGATCACCGTAACGGCAGCGCCTCCCCCGGTGAACACCACTCAGGCAAGAGTTTCTTCCTTAATCAGCCCCCGTCAGGTTGAAGATCTGCCGCTTGTAGGCCGCAACGTTTATGACCTTGTCGTGTTGACGCCAGGCGTCACCGGATTGCCTTCCGGCGGCGGGCAGGCTTACGCTCAGGCCACCAACGATATCTTTAACGCGGAGTTTGGAGTGAACCTGAACGCCAGTGGCCAGCGGGCTGAGGCCAACAATTTCCTGGTGGATGGCGCCAACGTGAATGGCACTCCCCGCGGGGGAGTCACAAACCTTACGCCTAACGCGGACTCTGTTCAAGAAGTCAAAGTGCTTGTCAACAATTTTGAGGCACAGTATGGCCGCAACTCCTCTTCAGTGGTCAATATTGTGACCAAGCAGGGTACCAACCAATTGCACGGAACATTGGGAGAATACTGGACAGACAATCACCTGGCAGCGAGAACCGTCTTCGAGAGCAGCCTTCCTTCATTTCTGCGCAATGAATTTAACTGGAGCCTGGGCGGACCCATCAAGAAGGACAATACATTTTTCTTCGCCTCAATGGACGTTCTCCGCTCTGGCGTGGGCGATAGCTTTGCCACAAGCGTTCCCAGTCCGCAATTCATCAGCTACATGAAGAGCGCTTATCCGAATAACATTTCGACTTTTGATATGAGCTCCTTCCCGGCAGCGGTAACGCCTACCGGCCCAGGCATTCTTGCTGGTCCGCTGGCGATGGGCGCTGCAGATGCCACAAGCTCCATACCTTGCGATGCTCTTCCCGGCGGCCCCTCCACGCCGCTTTCCACCCCGGTCGGCCAGCTTCCCTGCAATTTCCCTCTGACGGAAAACGGCATCTTCTCGCAAACTGTTTTCCGCAACGGGATTCAGTGGAACGCGCGGATCGATCATGAGTTTAATAATCAGAAAGACCGTATCTATGGAAACTTCTACCGCACCACGATGCAGACCGTGGAATTTGCCGCGCCCAATGTTTATCCGGCTTTTACCGGAGTCGGACCGCAATACACGGAATATTTCAACCTGGACTACACACACATCTTCTCGCCCACAGTGCTGAATGAAGCGGCTTTCGGAGTCACGCGCTCCTGGGGAACAGACCCGGCGGTAAACGGATATGTGCCCCTCTCGAACGTGCCGGGAATTGCCGCTTATGGCGTGGGGTTTTCCGACGCGACATTTATTCAGAACAATCCAGAGTGGCGGGATGTGCTCACCATGAATCGCGGCACACACACGTTCAAGACCGGCGTGCGCTTTGCCATCGATGAAGGCTGGGGTTCGGTGGCCAATTTCCAGAACGTCTTCACCCGTCCACAATTCAACTTCAACAGCCTTTACGATTTTGCTTTGGATAAACCCTTCTCCGAAACGAACCTCGGCTTTAATCCCGCCAACGGGCAGCGCCTGGGATTGGGCTTTGCTCCGGAAATGCCCGACTTGGGAGTATTCTTCCAGGATAACTGGAAGGTGCGCCCCAACATCAGCCTTACCTATGGTTTACGCTGGGAGGTCTACTTTAATCCTTACAATAAAGACGATCGCTTCACGAACCTGCGCTTCTTTGGCGGCGACAATTTCAGCGAACGGATTGCAAATGCCCATATGGAACACGTCAGCAATCCATTGCTGGGAACAGATTATAAAGGCTTTGAACCGCGTATCGGCATCGCCTGGGATCCAACCCACAAAGGCAAGATGGCCATCCGCGCCGGATTCGGCTTTTTCACGGATCGCCCCGGCGGCCAGTTCTACCACGACTGCTGCACTTACCTTCCCCTCTTTGCAACGGCCACAGTTAGCCAACAGACGGCAGTCAAACCCGTTTATGCCTTGGCGCCCTTGCACCACTCGCCGTGGAATTTTCCCTATCCGCCGCTGCAAGTTGGACTCGATCCAAAGAACGGCTTAATTGGCGTGCCGTCAGACGTCATTGTTGAAGATCCAAGTCTGGGTCTAGCCTACTCCGAGAATTACTTCTTCGGGATCGAATATGCCTTAAACACCAATTGGATGGTGCAGGCAAACTACGTGGGGTCAGCAGGCCGCGATTTGCTGCAAGGCTACGATGTGAACCGTTACAATGGGAACCTTATTCAGACCAATGACGTGCTCACCAGGCTCAACACCAGCTTCGGCCAGATCGATTATGGCCAGAGTAATGGCTTTTCCGCGTACAATGGCTTCGATATGGCGATCCAAGGCCACGTGGGCAGGGCATTGTCTATGCAGGCAGCTTATACCCTCGGCAAAGCCATTGACACTGCCAGTTCTTTTGGGACCGGGCTCAATATTGTGGATGTCGGCAACCTCCAGCTAAATAAAGGCCTGGCAGATTTCGATATCAGGCAAAAGCTAGCCTTCAGTGAGACGTTTGCCTTACCTAACATCGCCACTCATTTCACCACAAGCGGTGTGGTGCGAAAACTTTTCGGAGGCTGGAATGTCGGCGCGATCACGATTCTTCAGAGCGGCGGGCCTTACAGCGTGTTCTGTTCCCTGCCCTTCGAGCCTGTTTACAACGGCGCCGGGCAAATTGTCGGGAACAACGGATGCGACTTCAACGCCGACGGTTGGAATTACGATTTCCCCGATGAGCCCAGCTTCGGGAACTTCAAGAGCGGCAACCGTTCGGCTTTCCAATTTCCACACAAGATCTTCAGTTCAACGGACTTTGGCCGGCCCGGACTTGGCCAAGATGGGACACTCGGCCGCAACACGTTTATCGGTCCCGGCTTCGCCAACACCGACTTAAGCCTCTTTAAGGATACAAAGATTCCTTGGTTCATCGGCAAGGAGGGCGCAACGCTCGAAATTCGGGCCGAGTTCTACAATGCTTTTAATCGCGTCAACTTGCAGAATCCGGACGGCAATATTTCAGACTCGCTGTTTGGAAGCTCAACCTCAACTTTCCCGGCGAGAAACATTAATCTGGCAGCGCACATTTCATTCTGAATGACGCGCGCCTGATGCAGGATGTTTACCGATAACGCCCTTCAGGGCAGCGCGTCGGGGACAGTGGTCCAGCGCTACAATTTATCGGGGGCGTGGGTTATTCAATCCCCCAAAGCCCAACAGACGGGTGCCTTATGGAAACTACGCATTCCTTTAGCCGAAGACAGTTTGTGCAACTGACGATGGCGGCCGCCGGCGCTTCCATACTGCCGGGAGTTGCTCTGGGAGCACCGCCGCAAAATCCGGTTCTCGACACGGTGATACAGAATGGCCAGCCAGTGAGCCACGAGAAAGTCTCCTGGAAAGTTCTCCCCTTCCCCACCCCCCGGGTTCGACTTTTGGAGGGCATCTTCAAGGAACAGACGGAGGCCAATCGCGCCTACCTAAAGATGCTTCCCAATGACCGCCTGGCGCATATGTTTCGCCTGACTGCCGGTCTGCCCTCCACGGCTCAGCCTTTTGGCGGCTGGGAAAAACCTGATTGCGAAGTGCGTGGGCATTTTTGTGGAGGTCACTATCTATCAGCCTGCGCGTTGATGTACGCCAGCACCGGCGATGAGGATTTAAAGAAGAAGGCCGATGCGCTGGTTGCCGATCTTGCGCAGTGCCAGAAAAAGCATGGGAATGGGTACCTGAGCGCTTTTCCAGAAGAATTCTTTGATCGCTTGAGAGAAGGCAAGCGAGTCTGGGCGCCGTTTTATACCCTCCATAAAATTATGGCCGGCCATCTTGATATGTATACGCACTGCGGCAACGAGCAGGCACTTGAGACGGCGGAAGGCATGGCAAACTGGGTGGGAAGATGGACTGAGCCTTTAAGCGATGAGCACATGCAACGCGTGCTAGAGGTTGAGCAGGGCGGAATGCTGGAGGTGCTCTGCAATCTGTACGCGGTGACCGGCAAGGAGCAATACCTGCGCACGGCGCGGCGCTTTGACCACCGTGCCGTCTTGGATCCTCTGGCACAATACCGCGACGAGCTGAAGGGGCTGCACGCCAACACCAACATTCCCAAGATCATCGGCGCCGCGCGCCAGTATGAAGTAACGGGCGATCAGCGTTATCACGACGTGGCCAGCTACTTCTGGCAGGAAGTGACGGCGCGACGGACGTATTGCACCGGCGGAACCAGCTACGAAGAGCACTGGCTGGCCGATCCGGGCAAGCTCGCCAACGAAGTGGGACAGAATATGGAAGAGTGCTGCTGCAGCTACAACATGCTGAAGCTGACACGACACATTTTTGGCTGGACGGCCGACCCCCGCGTGATGGACTACTACGAACGGACGCTGTTCAACAGCCGCCTGGGCACTCAGGACGGCCAAGGACTGAAGAGCTACTTTCTGCCGCTGGGGCGGGGCTGGTGGAAATACTACAACACGCCGTATGACTCCTTCTGGTGCTGCACGGGGACGGGGGCGGAAGAGTTCTCCAAGTTTAATGACACGATCTACTTTCACGACGATCAGGGCCTTTACGTGAATCTGTTCATCGCTTCGGAAGTGAACTGGGCGGAAAAAGGGATTCGCCTGCGACAGGAGACGAAGTTTCCGGAGGAGGCACGGTCGGCGTTCACCCTTCGGGCGCAGCGGCCGGTGGAGATGGTGCTGAACCTACGCATTCCCTGGTGGGCGACCCAGGGAGGACATCTGCGATTGAATGGCGAGTTGCTGCCGGTTTTGGCCAGTCCGGGCAGCTATCTGGCGCTGCAGCGCGTCTGGAAAGACGGAGACAAGGTAGAGTTGAGCTTGCCGATGAGCTTGTATATTGAACCTCTACCGGGGGATGAGACGCAACAGGCAGTGATGTACGGCCCGCTGGTGCTGGCAGGGCAGTTGGGCCGTGAAGGGCTGAATCCTTCGAACACCTATATAGGCTACCAGACCAGCCCCGGTGGCGCGCCCGTGGCGACGCCTGAAATTCATATTCGGTCCGGTAACGAAGCCCATTGGGTTGAACCGGCCTCAGGCCGTTCACTCACTTTCCGGACTGTGCATCAGAGCCAATCTGTCAAACTCACACCGCTTTATCAACTTGCAGGCGAGCGATACGTGGTCTACTGGAAGGTGAATTCAGCTTCATCTTGAATTGCGCAGGAATAAGGCCAGATGGTCCACTCTCCTCTTGTCTTATAACAACAAGCCAAGGTCGAGAAAAACCATGTCGCATCGCATTTCCCGCCGCACACTGCTCAAGAGCTTTGGAGGGGCCGGTGCTGGCATGGTGCTTCCACCTTCAGCAACCATTGCCGCCCCGCCCATCTTGCCCTTCACTTCAACCAGCGGAGTCTATGTTCCTCCGCGCGGCAAAAGCTTCATGAAGTTCAGCTTCGATTTTCCGGAGCCGTCCGTGGAGTTTGGCGGATTACAGTTTTCCTTTCGTCTGTATACTTTCGAGAATGCCTATGGCCTCGCCACCGCTCACATGACAACGACGGAACATGCAGACAGCCTGGAAGTAAACTGTGCTCAATTTGTCTGGGCAGGCAGCCAGGAGAAGGCCCCGGGCAGGCTTACGGCGCGCATTCGCAGGAATGGAGAGCTCATCGAGTGGGACGCCCAAGCCACAATGAGCAAAACCATCAAGTCCATCGCAGCCATTGTTCGTGGTATCCCGCGCGGGGCGATCTCTGCGGGTGGAGCTCAATTTTTCGACCCCGAAGACGATGAAGTTCTACTGGGCTATCCCTTTGGCGGCGGAGACCTGTTCATCGCCCGCGGGATGACGACCCCGTTGGCTGTGATTCGCGCAGGCGACCAGGATTATTTCTTCCTTTCCTCGCTTGAGAGTCGCGTGCGAGCAAACCGATTTTATTTTCAGCCGGGCGAAAAAGGTTATCGCGTCGAACTGGTTTACGAACGCCCGGGTTGGGAAAAGTCCTCGCACATCCAAAGTCCTCTGTGGAGAGCCGGGCGCGTTTCAACCCTGGAGAACGCCTTTCGGCCTCACTTTGAGCATCTGGAGCGGTTATTCAGCCTGCCAGATTGGGAAACTCGTGAAGATGTCCCTTCATGGTTTCGGAAGGTCATTCTGGTTATTTCGCTTCATGGGATGCATTGGACGGGATACATCTTCAATGACTACGCCAAAATGCTGAGGATTCTCCAATGGGTGGCAAGGCAGATACCGGGCGAACGAGTGCTGGTTTTTCTGCCCGCCTGGGATGGCCGCTATTATTGGAATTATCCTCTCTATCGGGCTGAGGCGAGGATGGGAGGCGAGCAGGGGCTCCAAACCCTGATCCGGCAAGGGCATCACCTCGGATTCCACTTTATGCCGATGTTTGGCGCTAATTCGGCTAACGATCGACTGCCCGCGTTCCCTGACGTCTCGAATGCAGCCACTGCTCAGATTGACGGCGATCCTTTTTACTTGAACTGGGTGGACTGGGATAACGACCGGCACATGGAAGGATGGATGCCCTGGATGAACCTTGGAGTCGAGTCCTGGCGGCAATGGCTCTATGGACGCATCGTAGACTTCGTGGAGCGCTACCATGTAGACTCCTATTTTCTTGATATTGCGGGCGGCTGGGTGAATAATCCCAGGGCTGATATGCACGAGGGAACGCACGAACTTGTCATGGCTTTGCGTCAAAGATTCTCCAACCTGCTGGCATGCGGGGAAATGCATTATGATGCTTTAATGTCTTTTATTCCGCTCTATCAGGCCTTCTCAGAATTTGCATATCCCGCCGCCCTCAATAAATATGCCCGCGCCTTTCAGCATCTCAGCCATCCGGCTCCGGGAAGAGGGAGCAGCGGGGTTCATGAGTCAGGCTTCCACGAATTCGACTCCGCTACTCTTGGCCTCAATAAATTCCAGATTCCCACGATCACGGTGGTGGATGACACCTTTGATCGCTATCGGCATGTGATGGCTGCGATTATCCAGCAGGCAAAAGCGCGCGCTGGAATCGCATAATATCCTGCAGGAAGCCTGGCACCCTCATGCCCAAGAGGCTGTCACACCTTTCACGGCGCAAAGCCTTGAGCCTGATGAGCACGGCGGGCGCTGCCGCACTTCTGACGCCTCACAGGACGCCGGCCCCGCAGTCAAATTCCCTTCGGATTGCGGGCCAACAAGCCGAAATGTGGATCACGCTCGTCAGCGCACACACCTTACGCCTGAGCCTGCTTCCCATTGGCGGGGATGGAGACGTCGAGCCCATCACAGAGAGCATCATCCTCACTCCGCACGAGTGGCCTTCTCCCGCGGTAAGGCTCCGCTCTACCACTGAATTGCGGAGCATTTCCTGGGGCGACTATCAACTGCGTATGTCCGGAAGCCCGCCGCAGCTTGCTGTAACATCTCACGACGGCAGGAGAATCCAACAGCTTGATATCGACCCGAAGAGTGGGTTCGTCAGCTTCTTGCTTCAGCAGGAACCGGTTTGGGGCCTGGGCGAAGGCGGACGCCAATTTGATCGCCGCGGCATTTTCTATTTCATGCATCATGGCGAGCGCGTTCCTGATCTCAGAACCCATGGAGCGCGTATGCCCATTCCCTGGTTCGTCAGCCCCGCAGGGTGGGCTTTGTTCTTTCATGTTCCTTTCGGAGCCTTTGACTTGAGAGGAGATGTGGGAGTCTTTCAGCCCGCCTCAATCCCCCAAATCCTTCCGCTGGATATTTTTTGTGTGGCGGCGACAGAACCTGAGCAGATTCTTCAGGAATATGCTCGCTTGACGGGTTTCCCGCATATGCCGCCCATCTGGGCTCTTGGCTATCAGCAATCCCATCGCACTCTGGCGAGCCGGGAAGAAGTGCTGGCTGAAGCCAGGATGTTTCGCCAGAAACGGCTTCCCTGCGATGTCCTGATCTACCTGGGCACGGGATTTTGCCCCTCCGGCTGGAATACAGGCCACGGTTCCTACGCGTTTAATCCTCATGTCTTCCCAGACCCGCAAGCCATGATTAAGAAGCTGCACGATGAAGATTTCCGCATCGTGCTTCACGAGGATAAGCCTCCAAAACAATTGCATGGCCGTGCCGGCGATTCCGGGGCGGCGGCTGAGAACCCGGAGGATGCCGCTCACTACTGGCGGGAACATCTGAAAGTGTTTGATCTGGGCGTTGACGGCTGGTGGGCCGATGAGGGTGATTGGCTGGATAACTTTTCCTGCCTGGTAAGAAACCGCATGTATTGGGAAGGCGCGCAAATGGCTCGCCCCAATGTGCGACCTTATATCTTGAATCGCAACGGGTATGCTGGAATTCAGCGCTATGGCTGGCTGTGGTCAGGCGATATCGATTCCAGGTGGGAAACGCTGCGCGCCCAGATCGCCGTGGGGATCAACACCGGACTCAGCGGCATGCCCTATTGGGGCACGGATACAGGAGGCTTTTTGACCACGCCGGAACTGACCGGAGAACTCTACGTTCGATGGTTCCAATTCAGCGCATTCTGTCCGCTCTTTCGCTCCCACGGCCGGACCTGGAAGCTACGGTTGCCCTGGGGCTGGGATACCGGCAGCTACAGGCCCGCTGAAGTTCCCGCCTCGGCGCTTCCCTCCCCTCAAGAACTCCACAACTCTCAGGTGGAACCCATCTGCCGGAAGTACCTGAATCTTCGCTATCGTCTTCTGCCTTATCTTTATTCTCTGGTGCGCGAAGCTCATGATACAGGATGGCCGATGATGCGCGCGCTCTGGTTTCATTTTCCGGCAGACCCTCATACCTTTGAGCGCTGCGATGAATACCTGTGGGGGCCGAGTCTTTTGATCGCTCCAGTCACTGAAAAGGGCGCTCAGGTAAGAAAACTCTATCTGCCGCAGGGTAAGTGGTACGATTTCTGGACCGAAGAATCGATCGATGGCGGGCGGGAAATTACCCGTCCTATCGATCTGGCAACAATGCCCATTTACGTGCGGGCAGGCACAATCTTACCCGTAGGACCCGTCAAGCAATTCACGACCGAAAGCCTTTCGGAGCCGATGGACCTGGTCGTATATCCCGGTATGAATGCGCGGATGAACCTTTACGAAGACGATGGGTTAACCTACAATTTCCGGCGCGGCGAGTTTACCTGGACCCGCGCAATCTGGGAAGATAGAAGCCGCAGGCTGACTTTGACGCAGGCAGGAATGAAGCGCCCCTACAGGGCACGATTCAGAGTGAGAGTTCTGCCCGAACGCTCCAGCAGATTCATATCCCAGGACCGCGAGGTGACAACAGTCCAGCTTGAATAGGCTGCTGAAAAAACCGCTGGGCATGTCAGGTTGAGTGCTTCGCCTGTCATGCTGCGAGTCGGCGAAGAATCTCTCCATTTCAGAGTCAGGCCTGTGCAGAGATTCCTCGTCGCCTGCGGTTCCTCGGGATCAGCAGGAGGTGGAACTTTTCAGCGAGAACTATGGCTTGCGCGAAAACTGTAATGCAGGCAAGGGCAGTGATCCAATGAGAATGCGGGTTCAAAACCGAGACCCCCGGCTGCTCCTGACCTTGCTTTGGCTAGCGTTTGCCGCATGCAGCGCAAAGGGAGTCACAAGCCGGTCTGTGCAGACATCCCAAGGCCAGCCTGAGGGCGACGCCCTTGCCCAAGCTGCCCAATACCTCAAGCTAGGGAACCCCGAACGCGCCCTCGAACTTTTTCGCGCCGCGGAAGAACAAAATCCGCGAGATGAGAAAGCATGGGATGGCATGGGAATATCACTCGCGGAACTTAGGCAACCCCAGCAGGCTATCCAGGCATTCCAACATGCCATCGGGCTCGATAGCAGTTTCGCGGTCGCTCATTATCATCTAGGTCTGGTTTATAACCAGGCGAAAAGCCTCGGTCAGGCCGTCGAAGAGTTTGAAACCGCTTTACGCCTGCAACCTGACCTTGTTGAAGCAAAATACGCACTCAGCCAGGTTTGCTGGGAACTGGGAGATATCAAGGGAGCTGTGGAATTGCTTCGCTCGATTGTCCAAGCGAAGCCGCGTTTTGTTGAAGCTCGGTATAACCTAGCAATAGGGCTTAAGCAGCAAGGCGATCTGGCAAATGCCGTCCGCGAACTTCGTGCCACAGCTAGACTTGAGCCCAACGATCTGAGGATTTTTCTTGCGCTTGGGGAAATTGAAGTAAGTCAGCAACAAGTCTCCCAGGCCGTCACCGATCTTAGGAAGGCTGTGGAGATCTCGCCCCGGAACCCGGAATGCCACTACGACCTGGGCCTTGCTCTGCGCGCACAAGACGATCTGAACGCAGCCGAGGCGGAACTTCGCCGCGCCCTTCAGGAAAATCCTCAGTTTGCACTGGCTCACCGGGCACTGGGATTGGTCCTGCGGCAAAGAGGCGATCTCCTGGGAGCTCGAATGGAGTTGCAGGCGGCTGCCACGGAGCTGCCATTAGACTCCATGGCGCATTACAGCCTGGGATCCGTGCTCCTGCGACTGAATCAAATTTCCGAGGCCACGCGCGAACTTCAGGAGGCAGTGCGCCTTGATCCATTCCTTTCGGGAGCGCACTTAAGCCTCGCCGAAGCCCTGCGACGGCAGGGGAAAAGAGCGGAAGCTCAGCAGGAGCGGGTCGAGGCGCAGAAGATCAACGCAAAGAAAGCTCAGGTAGGCCAGGCAAGAGTCCTGCTTCAGTCTGCGTCAGAATCCGAGGCACAAGGAAATCTCAGGAAAGCATTCTCCCAAATCAAATCGGCTGCTGCCCTGGCGCCTGATTTTCCTGAAGCTCGGTTCAGGCTCGCCCTGGCCATGGAAAGAGAACACGCGCCGTTAAAGGCAACGATTCAAGCCTTCAGGCAGGCCATTCAAGCAGACCCGAACGACGCTCGCGCTCACTTCGAGATGGGCCGCTTGATGCAGGCAAACGGCGAAGAAACGGCCGGATTGCAGGAAATCCAATATGCTGCGCAACGGGCACCGAGCCTTCTGGAAGCCCACAAAGTGCTGGGCTTGTCAGCCCTCAAAGCTCAGAACTGGAAGCTTGCGGTCGCGCAGTTTCAGGGCATTCTGGTTTGGAATCCCAAAGATAACAATGCACGGCGGTTGCTGGGCTACAGTCTGGCTCATGCGGGACGCTGGAAGGAATCTATTTCCGAGCTTCGGGCTGCCGATGCCTCTCTCAAGAACACGGCCGACGCGCATTTTATAAACGGGCTTTTCCTAAAACAGCGCGGAAATGAAAAAGCCGCAGAAAGGGAATTTCGCATCGCGCAGAGACTCAACCCCGCGTTGCAGCCCCCGATGTAAGCATGCTTGCACTCAGACTCCGCTCAAGATCAGAACAAAGCTTTGCACGAAAGAGCTCTCGGCGAGCCTTTTCCCTCTCCCCTTTTTTGACGAACTGGGGGGGCGCGTCGCTATTTCTGCTTTGCTGGGGCATCTTTCTACCAACATTTTCATTCAGTCAGGTAACCCCTCACAGCGCTTCTTATGACGAGATTGCCTCACTGATTGCAAACCGACGGCTTGATTCCGCCGTGAAGTTGCTCAATGAATTTCTGGCCAAGTCACCGAATGATGTCCGCGCTGAAAACCTGATGGGGATTGCTCTGACAGCAGAAGGGAGACTGAGCGAGGCGAACCGATATTTCGAACGAGCGACGCGGCATGATCCCAGCTTCTACCCGGCCCTTAAGAATCTGGCGCTCAATGAACTTCGACTTAACCACCCGGCAGACGCTGCGACTCATCTGGAAAAGGTCTTGCAATTTTCTCCCAACGATCCTGTTGCAAATTTTTCCCTGGCTGAAATCAATTACTCAGAAAAACGTTTCCAGGAAGCCGCACTGCATTTCGAGCGAAGCCAGGAATTGCCTCTCCATCAGCCTCGTGCGCTTCTCGATTATGCCGCCAGTTGCGCGCAGTTGAACCAGGACAGGAAGGCTGCGCGAATCATCGAAAAGCTCCCGGATAGCGCCGAGGCGCCACTGCACTTTCGAGCCGGGATCCTTCTGACACAGATCCAGCGGTACGCGGATGCAGCGCGTCAGTTTGAGATCGCACTGAAAGAGGATCCGAATTCTTACGAAGCGGGTTTCAACCTGACGCTCGCCGATCTGAAGAATCGGAATTATCTCGGGGCCATTCAGACAGCCCAGAAGCTGATTTCGCGGGGAGAAAAGAGCAGCGAACTCTATCAGTTGCTTTCGGAAGCTTACGAAAAATCCGGGAAGCCGGTGGAGGCTTATGACTCACTGCGCACGGCGACGCTGATTGATCCCCAAAACGAGAACAACTATCTCGACCTGGTCGCCTTGTGCGTGGATCACGTGAATTACGATCTGGCTCTTCGCATTGCAAACGTTGGACTCCAGCACGTTCCCGACTCTTACCGCCTGCTGCTTGAGCGAGGCGCCGTTTACGCCATGAAGGGGCAATACGCGGATGCGGTGCGAGATATCCATGCAGCCGCAGCCTTGCAACCCGACAAAGACCTGCCCTACTTCGCCGAAGCAATGGCTTTGATGGAACTTGATCGGATGAAGGAATCCATTCATCTCCTGCGGCAACGCGTGGCCGTCCATCCCAATGATTATCTTCTTCTTTACGCTTTGGGCGAAGCGATGAATCGCGCCGGAACTACGCCCGGCAGCCCCCAAGCGCAGGAAGCTATTCAAGCCCTTGAGAATTCTGTGCGCCTGAATCCGGATTTTTCCCGCTCGCGCGCCATCCTGGGAACCTTGCTGCTCGGTCAGGGAAAAGTTCAGCAAGCCGTCGAGCAACTGCAAGCTGCGCTAAGGCTCGATCCGGACGATTTAACGCCTGCCTACAGTCTGGCGCGCGCCTATCGTAGGCTCGGGAACCGAGAGCTTGCCGCAAAATATTTGGCAGAATTTGAAAAGTTCAAGTCCACTGAGCGCAATCAGTACAAGAACCGCCGATTAATCACCATCCTGCGCGGGGCCAGTCAATGACGATTTTTCGGGCGATGCCATCGAACGTAAACCCTCATCTCATCCTGAATCGAAAACCGCGCTCCTTCACACCCGAAACCCCATGAAGAGCTTCCTCTCACGCCGGGAGTGCCTGAAGCAACTTGGGCTGGGGGGCGCCCTGGCTTGGTCCGGCGCAAGACAACCCACGGCACTCTCAAACAGCTTTCCTGCTATTCGATTTCTTGACGTGGCGGAGCGCTCCGGGATCCATTTTGTTCATGACAATGCGGCAACTCCACAGAAGTACCTGATCGAAACCATGGGAGCGGGTTGTGGATGGATCGATTACAACAACGACGGCCTCATGGACCTCTATCTGGTCAACGGAGCCGCCACGCCTATTTACACTCCCAAACAACCTCTGCAAAGCGCTCTCTACCGGAACAACGGCGATGGAAGCTTTACCGACGTCACCGCCAAGGCCGGCGTCGGAGCCGAAGGTTTATTTGGTATGGGTGTGGCCGTCGGAGACTATGATAATGATGGATTCCCTGATCTCTACGTGCTGGGCTACAACCGTTGCATTCTTTACCGCAACAACGGCGATGGAACGTTCACCGATGTGACTGCGCCGGCAGGAGTGGGCAATGAGGGAAAATGGGGTTCAAGCGCAGCCTGGTTTGATTACGACAATGACGGGAAATTGGACCTCGTTGTGGCCAATTACGTCAACTGGTCGCCTCAACACAACGTCTGGTGCGGAGATCATCGTCCGGGCTATCGCGGATACTGCCATCCGGACGTTTACGAAGGAGAGCCTCCGACGCTGTACCGAAACAATGGTGACGGAACGTTCACCGATGTGAGCAAATCGTCAGGGGTGGGACTGAAACCCGGCAACGGTTTGGGCGTGGTGACGTTTGATTACGACCAGGACGGCTGGCAGGACATCTTCATCGCCAATGACTCCATGGCCAACTTCCTTTTCCATAACAAGCATGACGGAACGTTTGAGGAGGTCGGTTATTTCGCCGGGGTCGCTGTCAGCGCCGACGGCGCCACGGAAGCGGGCATGGGAACCGATGCGGCAGATACCACCGGCGACGGCTGGCTGGATATTATGGTGACGCATCTCGATTTTCAGCAGGCGCGGCTTTATCGCAATCTGCGCGACGGCAGCTTTGAAGACGCGACTTTCGCCGCCAAGCTCGGTTATGCCACCTGGCATTACAGCGGCTTCGGCACACGCTTTATGGATTATGATAACGACGGCGCGCGCGACATTGTCATGGTGAACGGCCACATTCTCGACAACATTCAGCTTTATCATGAGGACATCCGCTACAGAGAACCTAAATTGATGTTCCGCAATCGGGGTCATGGCATTTTCGAGAACGTAAGCCACCAGCTTGGCCCGGACTTTTCCGTTCCCTGCGTCAGCCGGGGCGCAGCCGTCGGGGACTACGATAACGACGGAAACCTGGATATTCTCGTCAGCAATAACGGAGGGCGGCCCCAATTGCTCCGAAACGAAGGCAACCCCACGAACCATTGGCTTCAGATTTTCCTGATCGGCGTCCGTTCCAATCGTGATGGAGTAGGAGCAAAAGTGAAGGTGGCGGCGGACGGCGTGATTCGATACGACGAACGCAAGGGAGGCATGAGCTATCAATCCGCGCAGGACCCTCGATTGCACTTTGGCCTGGGACCCCAGTCGCACGTGGACTGGATCGAAGTTCGCTGGCCCAGCGGAGCGGTGGATCGAGCTGAAAACATCTCATCCAACCAGGTAATAACGATTCGAGAGGGAACAGGAATTGTACCCCGCAGATTTCCGCGCTGGAAAGAATAAGCTGCCACCAGAACCCTGAACCGCGCAAAAGCGAGAATTCGCCAATGTGAGGCCAAAGCCCCCAGTGAAGCATCCACGTGAGAAATGCGATCAATAGACGCAGGAAATCTTGCTGATCTTAGGCGGATTCTCAAGGTGTATTCGTTCGTGGAGATGCAACGGCCTCCAAAACAGTTGTGATAAAATGCGATGAGTGAACACGAGCAGAGAATTTGGCCTCAGAGTGTAAAATTGCCCCCCATCAAAAACGGACTTTCTGAAAGTCAGTTGACGGACCGAGAGAGCTCGTGATGCGATTTTTTCGACGGGGTCGAATTCTTTCTCTGATCTTTCTCCTGGCTATTCCCACATTTGCTCAACACGAACGCGGCGAAATCCGGGTCAAGGTTCAGGACCCTAAAGGTGGCCCTCTGGTCGCACAGGTGGAGCTTATCAGCGAGGCGAATCAGGTTCGCCGGAGCTTTTTGACTAACCCGAGCGGCGATTATGTAGCCAAGGAACTTCCTTTTGGTACGTATCACCTTCGCGTGTCACATCAGGGATTTCTTCCCGTTGATCGCCTCATCGAAGTCCGTTCTGAAATTCCCCTCAGCATCTCCATTACGTTGGGGCTCGCTCCGGTTCGGAGTCGTATCAACGTCAGGGACTCTGCCACGCTGGTGGACCCTGAGCGGGCAGCAACAGTCTACTCGATTGGTTCACAAGCTATTCGAGAGGAAATCCCTGCGCAATTGGGGCGGGGCCTTACTGATGTTGTTAACGCCGAGCCGGGCTGGATTTATGAGGCCAACGGCGTTCTCCACCCCCGCGGCTCTGAGTACGACGTTCAGTTTGTGGTCAATGGTCTTCCGCTCACTGAGAACCGATCGCCTTCTTTTGCGCCACCCCTCCCATCTGAAGATATTGAGTCAATGAGAGTCATGACCGCAGGCTTTCCGGCCGAATATGGTCGAAAGCTCGGAGGCGTGGTTGAGGCAACCACCCCGGCCGATCTCCTGCCCGGCTTGCATCTGACAGCCACAGGGGAGGGCGGCAGCTTCTCAACCGCGGCCAGTTCTATGGAGATTGGATACGCTCAGGGAGCTAATCAACTGCTGCTGACAGGCCACGGCGGCCTCACGGATCGTTACCTGGACCCGCCCGTCATTGCAAACTATACCAACCACGGTTCCACAGGAGGATTTTCCACCACTTATTTGCGTGACCTTTCGGACCGCCAGCGTCTGCGACTTTCGATCAGGCATGATGAAGTCCATTATCTCGTCCCGGACGAACTCGTCCAAAAGGAAGCCGGCCAGCGACAGGATGGCACAAGCGTTGAAACCAGCGGTCAAGCCGATTACGAACGGACTCTGTCTCCCAGTTTATTGCTCAACGCCGAGGGAAGCGTGCGTAACGAGTCTTTTCGCTTGTGGTCCAACGTCCTTGCTACACCGATGATCGTGAATCAACAGCGCGGGCTCCGGGAGGGCTATGCCCGACTGACTTTGGCCGGGCAGCACGGCGCCCATGACTGGAAAATTGGTGCAGACACCATTTTCAATCCTGTCCACGAAACTCTGCAGTATACGATTACGAATCCTTCCCTGTTCGATCCCGACGTAGCACCACGTTTCAGCTTTTTCGATCACCGCACGGATGTGGAACCCGCAGCATTTGCACAGGATGAATACCATCGAAATAACTGGAACGTGCGCCTTGGCGTGCGATATGATTACTACCACTTTGTGGTAAATCAGGCCGCCTGGAGCCCTCGCGTGGCAATCTCCCGTTATTTCCCCTCTGCTGGAGTTCTCTTTCACATCTCCTACGATCGGGTCTTTCAAACGCCTGCCGTCGAGAACCTTTTACTTGCAAGCTCGCCCCTGGTGGAACAAATCAGTAGCCTGGTTCTACGTTTACCGGTTGAACCTGCCCGGGCGAACTACTATGAAGCGGGACTGACGAAGAGCATTCAGAGCAAACTTCGTTTCGATGTCAACGTATTTCAGAGAGATTTTCGAAACTACTCAGATGACGACACCTTGCTCAATACCGGCGTGAGCTTCCCGATTGCCGACGCCAGCGCACGGATTCGGGGTGTCGAGGCCAGATTGGAAATGCCGCAATGGGGGCGTTTTTCAGGCTTCATGAGTTATGCCAACCAGGAAGGCATCGGTCAGGGGCCCATCACCGGCGGGTTGTTCATTGGTGCAGAAGCCATTGCAGGACTGGCAGACAACAGCCGCTTCTGGGTCTCGCAGGATCAGCGCAACACGGCGCACGGCAGGTTGCGCTTCCAGGCAAGCCGACGACTATGGCTTGCCACAGAAGCCTTCTTCGGAAGTGGCCTGCCTGTTGAACTTGACACGGGAGATACAAATTATCAATTTCTCCTCGCGCAGTACGGAACACGCATCTTAAATGAAGTTGATTTCGCGCGAGGGCGAGTGCGACCTTCTTATTCTCTCGATACCTCATCAGGCATGGACCTCTACCATAAGGAAAACAAAACCCTGACCCTTGAAGTTCAGATCTCAAACCTCACAAATCATCTTAACGTCATCAACTTTGCCAGCCTGTTTTCAGGCACGGCAATTGGCGCCCCTCGTAGTTTCGAAGCGCGGCTGAAAGCGAGTTTCTGAAAGTGCTTAAGGATTTGCCCCGCGACACCTGCGGCATAGGCCAGAACTCCCAGGTAGCCCCTTCGTCTGGTAGTATCTTTTGAGAGTCGAAAACTGAATCCTCGTTATGGCGGACGAAATTCTCATCATCGGTGGCGGATTTGCAGGCCTTGCGGCAGGGGTGGCTCTTGCAAAAGCGGGCCGACGAGTCCGGGTGCTTGAGCAGAAGCCTTATTTGGGCGGGCGTGCTAGATCGTTCTATCACCCTCCGACAGGCGCTGTAGTTGACAATGGCCAGCACATTTTTATGGGGTGTTATCACTTCACCTTAGAGTTTCTCGAAACAATCGGGACCTTGAATCTCGTTCGCTTTCAGCCCCGCCTCACGGTTCATTTTGCAGATCGGGAAAGTGGCCTTACATCTCTGGAATGCCCCTCTTTCCCGGCGCCCTGGCACCTGATCGCAGGTGTACTGAAATCAAACAGCTTCACACTCAGCGAGAAGCTCCAGGTGCTGCGCCTGGGCCGTACCCTGCGCGCCGCCGATTCCGGAGCCCTCCCTCACGATTTTGAACGCCTGACGGTTGATCGTTGGATGGCGAGGCTGGGCCAATCGGAGAGACTGCGACGGAATTTCTGGGGATTGCTCTGTATCGCCGCGCTGAATGAAGATCCATCCATCGCCGCTGCCACACTCTTCGAGCCGGTCCTTCGGCTGGCTCTGTTTCAATCGCCTGCTGATTCACGGATCGGGCTTGCTTCAAGCGGCTTAAGTGAGTGTTATACGGAAGCAGCCGCCGCCTACATCCGCGCCAGACATGGGGCCGTTGAACTGGAGCGAAACGTAGCCGGGTTTCTGCTTTCGGAGACACAGGACAGGGGACAAGCAGCGCATCTTTTCGAATCCGAATTTGATAGTGCTGAAAACCAGCGCTCTTCGGTTCACAGATCGCAATTTACCTGCCGGGGGGTTCAGCTTTCCGATGGCACGACCATTGAAGCTGCCGCTGTATTAAGCGCTGTTCCTTGTTTCCAACTCACCCGATTGCTCCCGGGGAGTTTGCTTCTCAGCATGCCTTTTTTCGCCGGCCTTGCCCTGATGCGGCCGACGCCAATTATTTCCCTGAATCTCTGGTTTGACCGTGAGATCACCGACCTCGAATTTGTGGGATTGCGCGGGACTACGATTCAATGGCTTTTTAATCGCGGGAGGATTCTGAATTCCCGCGAGCATTACGTCAGCCTGGTGATCAGCGGCGCTCATGATTACATTCAATACAACAAAGAAGAATTGCTCAGGCTGGCCCTCGCTGATTTGAGGCAATTATTCCCAACTGTCCGGGATGCCAGACTCGAGCACTCGCTGGTCATCAAGGAGCGATTTGCCACCTTTTCGCCCAGTGTTGAGGCGGCAGTGGCCCGCCCTACAGCCTGCACACCGATCAGGGGGCTGTATCTCGCAGGCGATTGGACCCGAACCGGGTTGCCCGCCACTATTGAAAGCGCGGTCAAGAGCGGGTACACTGCGGCTGCGGAAATTTTGCGGACGCGGTGACGGACGCCTTGATGAGGTGGTCAACCTGAGAATCACTGGATGGCATGGGATGTAAAAGTCAGGTAATTTCCGGTACACATAGTCGTTTTGCCGCGCATGGAGGAGAGATGCTATGCAACGTCGAGAGTTTAATAAAAATCTTTTAAAGATCGCAGGGGCGGGAGCGTTTCTTGGGTGGGCTGGCAACCGATTGCGGGAGGAGACAAGCTTTGCCATGCCCTCAGCTGGCGTTGGCGCGAACCCTTCCTCAGACCAGCGGCTGAAAGGTGCTTATCGTTTCTCGCGCGGGCGCTGGGTTTACGTCCATCTGGAAGGGACCCCCTCCGAAATTGGATTTCAGCATGGATATCTGCTGGCGCCCGAAATCGACGACGCATTCAAATCCGTGGCCCTCACCAATTGTCGCGGCACGGGAAAGAGCAGAGAGTTTTTCCGCCGCGCAGCGCGGGAAATGCTCTGGCCGAAAGTGGAGCCTGAATATCAGGAGGAGATCGAGGGCATTTTCAAGGGCCTCCAAGCTCGGCGCATCAACATGACCCTCGATGATGTGATCTGGCTGAATGCCATGGAAGAATTGGCGGACTATTACGTTCCCTGGTACGACGCTCAACACAAAGTGGCGGAAGTCCGGCCCATCTTAAGCCCGGGCAACTGCAGCGCTTTTGTCGCAACTGGAAGTTGGACTCGAGACCACGGAATTGTCATTGCCCACAACACCTGGACGAGTTACCTCCACGGTGAACGCTGGAATATGATCTTCGATATCGTCCCCCAGCATGGCTATCGTATCCTGATGGATGGCTTCCCCGGCATCATCGCCAGCGACGACGATTTCGGTATTAACTCCAATGGGCTGATGATCACTGAGACGACGATCACGCAGTTTAGGGGCTGGAATCCAGACGGGAAGCCGGAATTCTCTCGTGCGCGCAAGGCGATGCAATATGCTTCTTCTATCGATGATTACGTCCAGATCATGATGGATGGGAATAATGGTGGTTATGCCAACGATTGGCTATTGGGAGACTGCAAAACGGGCGAAATTGCCCAATTTGAGCTGGGACTGAAGGCATATCGCGTCTGGCGCTCTCGGGATGGATACTTCGTCGGCTCGAATTTCGCGCGCGACCCCAAAGTGCTCGCGGAAGACACCACCTTTAACCCCGATGATCTCTCATCCTCGCCCAATGCTCGCCGTGTTCGATGGGAACAGTTGATGAAACAGCATCAAGGCGAGATTGACGTCCAGCGCGGACAACAGTTCTTGTCAGATCACTACGATACGTGGCAGAAGAAGGAGGAAGCCAACGAACGTACTCTCTGCGGCCACGGCGACCTTTCCCCACGAGGTGTAAAGGTCTGGGACTGGGGTCCGTACTATCCAGGCGGCTCGATCACCGGCAAAGTAGCCGACAGCCGGATGACCCGTGAAATGAGCTTCGTGGCGCGCCGTGGACACCCCTGCGGCGGCGATTTTCTGGCCCAGCCGTTTCTTGAAAAACACCCACACTACGCCTGGCAGAAACCGCTGCTTCGCGATATGCTCGCCGGCCCCTGGACAGTTTTTAAATCTGGAGAAAAGGTGTGATGGGCTTGCCCAGCATCGCTATCGGGGCCTGTTTCCCCCCAATGGGTTCGCGATAGCGCCCATTGGCATCCTCGCATCAAAGCCTCTGTTATAGCGGCGATTGATAATCGCCTCTACTCAAAATCAAGACTGACGATCCTCGACGCCGCTACAACACGAAGATTGAATGTTATCACAGGCCACTACAGCCCGCTGAGCCTGACCGCTCGGAACATCCTCCGAGTCCGTTTCCCCCTCCATTTGATGATGGTTACCGGGTGGCGAGCTTCTTCGCGAAGTCCAGCAGGAAATCGCGATCTGCCTCGATCATTCGGTCCACCAATGCGCGGAGTTTAAGAAGGAAGCGCGCCTCGGAACCAGCATCGCTCTCTTCCTCGGCCAGTTCCTCCAGCGTCTTCCTCCGCGACAAATTGGGGGTTGGCGGAGGGTTGTCGCCAGAATAGAACAGCCGGTAGAGGGGCACGTCTAGCGCTGCCGCAAACCTTTCCAAAGTGTCCAGCGAAGGCACGGTATGCCCGTGCTCCACCCTTGAAATGTAGCAGCGGAGCAGGCCGCTGGCCTTTTCGATGTCTCCTTGAGAAAGGCCTTTCTGCTCTCGGATCTGCCGGATTCTTTCGCCAATTAACATAGTCATCAACTCCTTATGGTGCCTACACCTTATTTGAGCGTCCGCTCTAAATAACTTTCGTCTTAATTAACTCAATATTGAATGGCGCGCTAGTACTAGTACTAAAGTACTGTTTTAACCGATTCGATAATCCACCGAAAGGAGCAATCCGTCATACTCGTACCTCTATAAGCAAGAGAGGCTCACTCTCAGGGCAACCGGAGGTGAGCCAAGTCACAAAAAGCTTCACGAGCGCGCCCCCGAAAAATCTTTTGCCCATGCTCCAGCTGGCTCGCGGATTTTCAAGCAGACCCCAGAACCATTTTAAGAAGGGCCATTCGCACATAGAGGCCGTTCTGCGCCTGTCGAAAATAAGCAGCGCGCGGGTCCTCGTCAACTTCCATGGCAATCTCATCAACCCGCGGAAGAGGGTGCATGATAATGGCGTCTTGCCGCATCAATTTTAAGCTCTCCCGGTTGATCACGTAAAGCCCACGGCATTTCTCATAATCAGAGAGACGATCTCCAAAACGCTCCTTCTGTACTCGCGTCTGGTAGACCACATGGACTTGCGGCAACACTTTCTCCAGGTCGCTTTCTTCCTCATACGCTACCTTCCGCTCGCGAAGATAATCGAGAATGTCATCCTTCATTTGAAGCAAAGGTGGGGCCACAAAATAGATTTTGACGTCATGAAACTTGCCGAGCAGGTAGGCTAGTGATCGCACTGTTCTTCCCTGCGCCAGGTCGCCCACCATGGCGATGCGCAATCCATCAATCGAGCCGATCTCCTTCTGGATCGTATAAAGGTCCAATAAGGCTTGCGTCGGGTGCTGGCCCACTCCATCACCCGCATTGACTATGGGCACGCGAGAGACAGCCGCTGCGCGCTGTGCGGCACCAACCTCATAGTGTCGGATCACGATGATATCCGCGTACCCGTTCAGAATGCGGATAGTATCCTCCAGCGTTTCCCCTTTGGAAACCGAGGAGAATTCCGCCGCGTTTTCGGTGGTGATAACCCGTCCGCCCAATCGGTGCATGGCCGCCTCGAACGAAAAACGGGTGCGCGTAGAAGGCTCGTAAAAAAGCGTGGCCATGATCCGCTGGTGATAATCCGTCACCCCGCCTTTTCTGGCCACCTCCTCCATACATCGGCTGGCCTCGAATAGCTCCAGCAAGGTAGGACGGTCAAATTGCTGCGCCTCAACAACATGATGAAGTTTCATGAAGTGCCTTATTAAAAGCCCAAAATGCTCTTTGAATCAAATCCGACATGTTTGCTGGAAAGACGATACCGCGCAGACGCGGTTTGCGTCAATGGCATAGGGGAGTAAGAGACCATCCCATCAATCGCTCCTCCCTAGAGTTGCTCACCTCGCTCCGCAGGTTCCACCGAGCCTCGGGCACTGCCTTTCTAAATAGGCCCTTTGGTTGTCATTCAAGCAAAGAATCTGCGCCTCTAAAAAGTCGCGAATTGTTCCTCCTCTTCCGTGGCGAGGCTCGGACATCAACTCTGCATTCCTGCGTCATGGCGGCGTCCGCCTCGAATCATGGCAAATACCAGCCCACCCAGCATGAGAAGCGTAGCCGCTCCGCCCAGCATGAGGAGATGTGAAACCACCACGGAGTATTTACCGGTGGTGGGGTTATAACGGTAACAGTACAGAATCATTTCATCGACTGGCGAGCCGATCCGATCATGAGAAGCTTCAACCAGCGCCAGACGCAATTGACCTGCGGGGTATTTAATCCCGTAAAAATACTGGGCCAGCTTGCCGCCTGGTGTGAGAATCATGATGGCGACCGCATGGGCGAACATGTGCGTCTGCGGGAGATATCTGTAATGAAAGCCCACAGCTCGGCTAAGAGCAGTAATCGACGCCTCGCTGCCCGTCAGAAAATGCCATCCCCGAGCAGCCGGAGGCCGGCCATAAAGGCGAAGATATAAGCTCTTCTTGTTTGCCGCAATCTGCGGCATGTCGTGCGGGTCGAAACTCACGGTCACCACATTGAACTGTTTTCCCACGGTGAATTTCAACAACTTCAATGCCTGAACCAATCCACGCTCTTCCAAAGTGCAAAGCATGGGACAATTGAAGTATACGAGCGACAGGATTACAGGTTTTGAGCCAAAGTAGGCCCCTAGCCTGACCCTCTGTCCACTTGCATCGCGGAACATGAGATTCAGGGGAATCTGATGTTCCAATCGTTGGTCAATCCCCACACCGCGCAACACAGAAGGCATGACTTTCGAGCCTCCTACTGCAACATTCCAATCCGGCTCCATCTTGCATTCTCCACGCGTCACAGGCGCAGGCGGTGGGTTCGTTTGTGCCCGCCCGATGATGGGGAGGTAGACAATTGCCACCATAGCTTCAAGCGCCAGGATTACCGCCAGAGCAGAAAGCCTTTCAAAGATGTTGCTCGGAGAGATCATTCGACGGTGCCTTTCAAAAAGAGGTCTGAGACGCCCTCCAGAGGGATCATCACCCAGTCCGGGCGGTTTTTGAGTTCATAGACAAGCTCATACATCGCTTTGTCGAGCAGGTAGATTCGCAGGAGTGCGTTTAACTCGTCGCGCTTCTGAGGCAAAAAGGCACCTTGGCTGGCAACCCGCAGATATGATTTAAGAAAGGCCATCGATACAACACGCTTCCAAAATTGAGTCTGTGTATTGATTTGGCGGGCAGCCGCGGATGAAGCGCGGAAATCCTCAGTTGCATGGCGAAAGGTCGTCATGGCGGCATAATGAAACGACCGAAGCATCCCTGCCACGTCACAAAGCGGCGAGCGTTTCGTACGCCTTTCAGCAAGCGACCGTTCAGGTTCACCTTCAAAATCGATGATGATAAAATCGCTGCCGGTATAAAGCACCTGGCCCAGATGATAATCACCATGCACGCGCGTTCTCAGGGACGATAAACGGATCGTTTCCAAAGCCCGAAACTGCGAGAGGATGGCATCTTCAAGTAAAAGGACGTGAAGCACGCTCTGCTGCGTTTCCGCTGGCAGGGACTCAAGTCGGTCTCGCAACAACCCCAATGCCTGCCGGGCAACACGAATCATCGATTCCGAAAGATTGCTCTGGAAATCTGAGGTGAAAGGCTCCGGTGCAAAATCAGGATCAGACGAATCGGATGCCAGTGCTAGGTGCAGTTCTGCGGTGCGCTGGCCTAGCAAACGGGCATGGCTGAGATATGGGCCGATCCGTTCTTCTTCCACCGAAGATAGGATCTCCTCACTCTCAATTTCAGACAAGAAATCCATCCCAGAAGAATCCTCGGCCGGCACAGCGCTGAACTTTGCGACACGCTCCAGATAACTTTCCAACGATTTCAGCGTGTACTGCCAGGCATCCCCTTGATTGCGAACATACCCCTGCAGGATCGCCAGAGTCGCTGGCGCAGCACCAGCCCGGCGATATTCGATGGCACCGACAATGGGAGGGGTATTTTTGAAATGGGTCCTTTGTGTCAGGAAGCTCCCAATCTCAAGTTCCAGGTTTCGCCCCTCTTCCAGCCGCCGGAAGAACTTTAAGATGAACTGGTCACCATAGCGGATCGACGTATTGCTCTGTTCCACTCGCATGAGCGAAGGAGCGAGAGCGTCATTTGCCAATCTTGAAAGAGGATTCGAATCTGAAACCAAGAAGGCCACAACATCACCAGTTTCACTGTGGAAACTCGCCTGGCGCCCAATTGAGTCCAGAAGAAGCCGCGCAAAGGGAATCTCATGCAAGGCATCGGAGAGATTGCAAACCCGTGGCCGGCCATTAATTTTCATGGTCGTGCGAGCTACGGGAACGCTCGATTCAGCAGGCGGATGATTTTCTCCCTCTATGGCGAGCGCCAGCGGCAAGGCATATCGCTGCGTAAGACCTGACGCGTATTCCACAAGAAGCAGGCATAGGTATGCCTGTATGTCTTCGGAATTAAAAGGGACTGTTTCGACGACTTCAATCGACTGGATTCTATCAGCCTTACCGCCAAACCAGCGTTGGTCACGCAGAAAATCAGGCAGACTCTCGGGCAGGATTTTACGCAATTGATCGGATATAAGCCTGCGGTTTTCCTCCATCTATTCCATCCTAGCAGGATGATCAGGAGGAGGCGACCCCTTACTCGCTCTCGTCCTTGAGCCTTCTCCACGAGTGGAGGAAAACAATTTATCCTTCTTAGCCTCCCCACCGAACCCGCACTCGATATCTCAGGAGTGCCTCGCCATTCGCAGCAACCGGAACGATAAATTGCGCTGAAAAAGCGCTGGTCTTCTGGTAGGGAAAACTCGAACTTAGCAATTCCCAGTCGCCGCCAAAAGGCTCGTTCACCGCCACCTGGACGGGTTGTGATTGATGGTTGCGCAGAACGATCTCAAACGTCATTTCGGAAGAATGCTGGCCGAGCCTCTGAAAGTCTGTCTGCTTTCTCTCTTCCGTCACGTCGAAGGCGTTACCGGCATCCAGATCGACCATTTCACCCGCTGGAGTATGATTGATTCGATCTTCACCCAGGAACTGCTCGTGACCGGCCGAATCATTCTGGTAGATGCGAACGATACCTGCCGGCAAGGGCATACCCACGGCGTTTTGTTTCGAGTTTTCAAATCTTAGGCGCACCTCGACAGGATCTTTGAACGGAGCGCCCGGCTCCGGGTTGCGATAATAGTAGGACCGGCCGTTCACCTCATAGGTGCGCGTCACAGAAACATGATTCGCCGAAAGCAGGCTGATTTGCTTGGATTCGTGATCCGGCAAGGTTGTGCGACGCTGCAAGGTGTAGAGGTGGTAAGAGGAAAAGGGTTGCTGGGTAAATTGGCCTGGCGTCGGGGGCGCCGCGGCCATGCTGGTCATCATCCGAGCCTGAGGCTGCACGGCCATCGCATAGACGCGATGCACTTCGCCGGCCACGAGCTGAATCGACGTATCTGGAAAAGTTAGGCCGCTATCGTTCCTAAGCGTCACCCAGCCCTGCAGGCTCGTCCGCTTCCCTGAAGCGGCGAGCATCAGAACGTAATCTGCGTTCCAATTTATCCCGTCGGTAAGATAGGAGACCTCAGCCGTCTGCTCTCCCGCCCGGTAATTTTGAAGCAGGAAGACTAGCGCTGGCTTGAGCGAAAGGGTGGATGGAAACCCTGGGAAAACGTAGTGATCCACCTTGAGGCCAGTCACCACCTTACCCTCAATCTCCCATACCGGCTCAGGGCCGGCCGCGAGCAGTCTAGCCTGGATCGGAACCTCGACCTCCGAGTTGTTTTCCAGACGGGTGCGAACGAGCGTGACAAATTTTCCCACATACGCTTCGAGCAACCGCTGGGGATTCACTGTATCCTCGAGGTAGTTTTGCTCCAGCACCGTCCACGGCGCGGAAGCGGCTGCAGGAGTAAGTTGCACCGTTTGGGGTTGAAGCTTTTGTGCAATCCCGCTGAGTTGCAGCCTGACACTGCCCTGCGGCAAATCGAGGCGGCGCGTGTCGCGTACCAGAGCGATCCCTGAATTGTAAACGGTCAAAGCAAGGGATTGCCGATCCGCTGCGGTTGACGTCCGCATCGTTTGCCCCCTGAGACTCACCTCGGCCACACTGAGCACCAGAATTCCGATCATGAGCCATTCCAACACCATGCGAATTTTCAGCATCTAATGATCCTCCATGGCGGTTGATAGCAACGTGCCTGGTTCACAACCCGCTCCGGCTCGCCGGTCGTAACGGGTCTTGAAATATTTGACTATCTCCCGGATATTTACGATAAATGAATGCTATGGGCTTCCAACACCCTCGCGTAGTGCTGAGCATCGTAATTCCTGTTTACAATGAGGCGGGAAACATCAAGCCGCTCTGTGAAAGGCTGAGCGATGCCCTGGCTCATTTTCCCGGCTCACTCGAAATTCTCTTTATCGACGATGGCAGCACGGATGCCACGCTTGCGGAACTTTCCGAGGCCCAGCGCCGCGACCCGCGTGTTCGAATTCTTCATTTTACGCGGAACCAAGGCCAGACCGCGGCGATGGCGGCGGGTTTCCGCTATTCCAGGGGCGAGGCCGTGGTGACGCTTGACGGGGATTTACAGAACGACCCCGCTGATATCCCCAAACTGCTTGAAAAACTCAAGGATTGGGATGTGGTCTGCGGCATAAGGATCCACCGCCAGGACTCCCCATGGAAACGTATTTCTTCCAGGATCGCCAACGAAGTGCGCAATTGGGTGACTGGCGACAACATTATCGACACCGGCTGCACGTTGAAAGCTTTTCGTGGCGACTGCGTTAGAAACCTGGAGCTCTATCAGGGTATGCACCGGTTTTTGCCCACCTTGCTCAAGATGCGCGGCTATCGGGTGATCCAGATTCCCGTCAGTCATCACCCTCGATTGCACGGAAAGACTAAATATGGCACCTGGCGGCGGCTGGTGAAAGGGCTCGCCGACCTTTATGCTGTACGCTGGATGAAAGCAAACTGGATCGATCCCCATCCTAGTCTCGAAATTCATGAAAGTGCTGAGGTGAGGTTGAAAGCCACCGGCGAAAAATAAAGAAAATATTGCTGCGCCGCCAAGTTGATCTCTCCGCAGAGCGCACCGATTCATGCGGAAATACTTCATTTTGAATGACATCTCCTTCTATCCCATCCGCGCCTTTTCTCTCCGCATCGCGATCATGGCTTCCGCTGGCTGTGATTGCAGTGTGCTTATTTTTCATTGGCTTGGGCCGCCTGCCATTGCTTGAGCCTGACGAAGGCAGAAACGCCGAAGTGGCACGCGAGATGCTCGTCTCCCACGATTGGATCACACCCCATTACGACACCCTCCCCTACCTCGACAAGCCCGTGATCCTTTTCTGGGCTGTAGCAGGTTCATTTCGATGTTTTGGCCCCTCGGAGTGGGCGGCGCGATTTCCTTCAGCCCTCGCCGGAGCCCTGACGGTGCTGATGGTCTGGCTGGCAGGAGCCAAACTGGACGGTGGAAAAACCGGGCTTCGCGCCGGAGTAATTCTGGCCACCTCGCCTCTCTTCTTTGCCTTAGCGCGAATGGTGATTTTTGACATGGTGCTTACCTTCTGGATAACTCTGGCGCTGCTCTGCTTCTGGCTCAACAGCCAACGCAAATTTGCCAGCTTGCGGCTTGACCTTATCGCCTTTGCGGCGATGGGTCTCGCGGCTCTCACCAAAGGTCCGGTGGGATTTCTGCTTCCCTTGGTCATTCTTCTGGTCTTTCAGGCACTGGCCGGGAAATTGCCGGATTTGAAGAGGTTACATTGGGTGCTGGGCTGGATTGTGTTCCTGGCCATCACCCTACCCTGGTTCATTGAGGTTTCGCTTCGCAACCCTGGATTCCCTAAGTATGCCTTCTGGGAAGAAAGCCTGCTGCGCTACACCACCGGCGCGCACCTGCACCGCTCGCAAGGAGTCCTTTACTATATTCCGGTATACCTTGGAGGATTTTTCCCCTGGAGCTTTTTCCTCCTTTTTGCCGGCTGGAACTGGCGCAAGCAGTGGCGCAGGCTGCGCGAAGAGGCGTACTACGCAGAGCTGTTTTTGCTCACCTGGGCGGCAGGAGTATTCGTCTTCTTTACCATCTCGCAATCCAAGCTGCCGAGTTACTTTCTGCCCGCACTGGTTCCCCTCAGCCTTCTGATGGCCCTGGCATGGCGCGATGTCGAAAGAAGAGGCGCTGCGCGTTCGCCCGATTGGTTAACGGCAGGATTCGCCGCCATGATATTTCTGGGCCTTTTAATGGCCATCTCTCCTCCGCTCCTGCACTTTCATGGCTTCGAAAAGCAATTCGCCAGAAAGCTGCCCACCTCGGTACTGTCCCTTCTGAAGTCCTCCTTGCTGCTGGGAGGATTGATTGTTGCGGCTCTCGGGTTTTTAGGTCGTAATCTGGCAATGGGCTCGCGCAAACCGATCCTGCGGCAGCTTGCCCTTGGAGTGGTTGCTCTCACTTTGCCTCTTCTGGTCCTGAGATGGTTTGCCCCCCTCAAAAACTATTTTGCAACTTTCTCCAGCCGCAGGCTCGCGGGAGCCATTCTGACCAGCCGACAGCGGAGTTTCCCTATCTATGGCTTCTATTATTTCAGGACCAGCCTGCCATTTTATCTGCGCAGACCCGTGGGCCTTGTGACAACCGACGGCGACGAGCTAACCAGCAATTACGTGGTGGCGCGATTTAAAACCCTATCGAAGGCAGCGCGATTCCCTTCCGGCAGAAGTTCTCCAGGGGATAGGGCTGACATGGAAAGCGAGTGGGCAGGCCAGCCCTTGCTCCCGGATTCCAGGCAATTGAGTGATCTTGCTCATTCTGGTCCGGGTCCTTTTTTGCTGATCGTGCAAAATCATGAGATCAACGAAGCACTTGGCGCTGTTGGTTCCATGTTTCCTCTCTGGGGGGCATGGAAGTACTCCGTCTGGGAAAAAAAGGCCGGGAGCGCCAACAAGCAGTCAGTGAGGCCGCAAGCGATTCGATAGGAGACCTTAGGCTACACAGTTTTTATGTGTGGAATTTGTGGAATCTTTAATATAACCCTCGAACCGCTTGACAGCTTGAATCCCATCGAGCGCATGGCGGCCCGCATTCTGCATCGGGGCCCTGACAGTTATGGCAAATTTGAGCTGCCTTATCTTTCTCTCGCCATTCGCCGCCTGAGCATTATCGATCTTGAAACCGGCGACCAGCCTCTTTCAAATGAAACTGGGGACGTGACATTAGTCTTCAACGGGGAAATTTACAACTATCGGGAGTTGCGCAAACAACTGACCGAGCGTGGGCATCACTTTCGCACCCATTCGGATGGAGAGGTCATTGCGCATCTTTACGAGGAGCGCGGCGAGGACTTTGTCGAAGAGTTGAATGGGATGTTTGCCATTGCGTTGTGGGATGTGAATCGCAGACGCCTAGTGCTGGCTCGCGACCGCGCGGGCGAGAAGCCGCTTTATTACTGGCAACGTGGGCGGATTCTGGTTTTTGGTTCCGAGATTAAGTCAATTCTCGAATATCCCGGAACAAGCCGCACACTCGATTCCGAAGCCCTCGAACAGTATCTCTTTTACGGTTATGTGCCTTGTCCCAGAACCATCTTTTCGGAAATCAAAAAGCTTCCGGCGGGTTATCGCATGGTGGTAGAGCAAGGCAAATGTAGTCTGCATTCCTTCTGGCGGCTGAAAAATTATCTGCGCCCTCCCGGGAAGCCTGCCGTCACTCGGGCTGAAGAAAGTGAGCTTGTGGCAGAACTTCGCCACCGGCTGCGGAAAGCTGCGATTTCCCGCCTGGTCAGCGATGTACCACTCGGCGTGTTTCTGAGCGGTGGTGTGGATTCATCCACCCTGGTTTCGCTGATGAGCGAACTCGCTCCAGGGCAGGTGAACACCTTTTCAGTAGCCTTTGCAGAGAAGTCGTTTAATGAAGAGCCCTACTCCAGCCTGGTTGCACAGCGTTTCCGCACCCGGCATCATTTACTGCGGGCGGATGAGCCGAGCTTGCGAGAGGGTCTTCAGGAAATCGCTGTGATGCTGGATGAGCCCCTGGCAGACCCGGCCGTAATTCCCACGTTTCTCCTCTCCCGCTTCGCTCGCCCTCACATCAAGGTGGCTTTAAGCGGCGAGGGCAGCGATGAACTTTTCGGCGGCTATCCGACATACATGGGCGCCCAGCTTGCGCAATATTATTTGCGGTTGCCACAGGTGCTGCGCCAGGAGTTTTTCGGCCGCCTGAAGGCTTTGTTGCCGGTTTCTTCCAGCGCTGTCCCCAAGGGGCTTTTTCTGCGGCGTTTTCTTTCCCACGCAGAGAAAGACCCGGCCGTGCGGCATCAAATCTGGTTCGGGATGTTCGCGCCCGAGGAATTGGATGCCATCCTGCCCGAGGCAACGGGAAGTCCACCTGCGAGCGTTCGCGTGCTGGCACCGTTGCAGAAGGTCCTGGAAGGCGCGCGGTTTGAAAACGCCCTGGCCGAGGCGCTCTACCTGGATTTTCACCTGTACCTCGCCGACGACCTGCTCGTGAAAATTGACCGTGCCAGCATGGCTTGCTCGCTGGAATTGCGCACACCGTTCCTGGACCATCGTCTGATTGAGTTCGCCGCGGCTCTGCCCGCAAAATTAAAAGTCCGACGCTTTCAACTGAAATACCTGCTGAAAAAGGCCGTGGAACCCTGGCTGCCGACGGAAATTGTCCACCGACAGAAGCGAGGCTTTTCTGTGCCTGTAGCCGGCTGGCTTCGGCGGGGGCTGAAGCCGTTGTTGGATGAAATGCTCTCGGAGGACCGCCTTAAACGGCAACAGATATTCAATCCTCAATTCGTCAGGCGCCTCGTCGAAGAACACCATCGAGGGAAGGCTGATCATCGCAAGGCCCTGTGGACGCTGCTTTGCTTTGAACTGTGGTATGAAAATTGGGTACGCACGTCGTGAAGGGTTCCGTCTGAAGGGTTTCCGAAGCGGCTATATGGCCTCGAAATTAGTGAATCAGCGACCATGCATCGGAAGAGATTTCAAGCTCCGGATTTTAGAGCAAGGGTTCAGGGCCCGCCGCGCGAAGCTTTTCGAGATGAGGAATGGAAGTGGATTCAGAGACTACGCACCCCCCGTCAGGTCCAGGAATTCCTGCGGGCCTTGCCTTACAACTGGGAGGAAGAGAGAGAAACCCTTCGGACTTTTCGCGGTGTCATAAAGTGCGGAAAAGCCCACTGCCTTGAAGCGGCGTTAACAGCAGCCACGATTCTTGAGCAGCACGGTTACCCGCCGCTACTGCTTGATCTCGAATCACAAGACAAATTGGATCACGTCCTTTTCTTATTCCGAAAACATGGTCGCTATGGCACGGTAGCTCGTTCACGCGATGCGGGACTGCACGGACGGAAACCTGTTTTCCGAACCATCCGAGCCCTGGTGATGAGCTATGTGGATCCTTACGTCGATGGTTCGGGACGAATTATCGGTTACGGGATTTTGGACCTCCGCACCCTCCGCCGATGCAACTGGCGACTTTCTGAACGGAATGTCTGGGCCGTGGAGCGCGCGCTGATTCAGATGCCCCATAAAAGACTCATCACTTCAGACCGTCGTTACCAGGCCATGCTGCTGCGCTTCAGAGCATTTCGAGAGAAGTATCCGGATCGCCCTGCGACTTTTTACGCTGACCGCCACTTGTGGCTTTGATCAATTCTCAGCTCCTGAAAGCTGGTGATAGGCCTATACCCCTCACACCGTTTGGACTACGAATGCCACTCGCTTGCTGGGAACCAGACGTACCGGCCCCAGAAGGCCGCTCGGCGGAAGTGATGGCGGTTTTGATTCTCCATAGGTGCCCCAACGAATTCCAAAAGTCTCGGCTACGGGCTTGTAGTCCGGCTTGGGAAGTGATTCCACCTTCTGAATCCACAAATTCCCAACTTCAACCTTCAGATGGTTTGGACCTTGTTTCAGCGCATTCCCACACGGCAGGCGACGGAACCCCTTCCATGCCGCTCCAAGCTCAGTGCCGTTCAAAAATACCTCCGCCGTCTCGTGTACGGCTCCCAAATCAATCACCCAGTCCACGCCGCTCGGTAGCTCTTGTACTTCAAATGTTGCCTCGTAGTTTCCCCATCCGCTGAAGTTCCTCCCTTCCGGTAAATCCATCCAAGACTGTAAGCGGTCTAAGCTCACAGCCGCTTGATCACCTAACGTAAGCCGCCAGGGGCCCTGGACTGGAACAGGCTTGGGCAAGTCTTTAACTGCCACCCGATGAGTCTTGCCTCTGGTGTCGACCATGAAGTACTCATCGTTTTGCGCTGCCATCCCGGTCACGCTCGTCCCGTTGTCGAGTCTTTCGATCCGGAGCGGGCCTGAACAATTGGTCCGAGTGAGCACAGGCCTTCCCGAAGAACCGAATACGATGAAGCAAGATTCCTGCGGGTCGAGATGAATCTGAACTTCTGTAACCTTTCCACGGGAGAGTTCGACATAATCGAAGGCCAGCGTCTCTTCGATGGTATGGCCTTCAGGATTCCATCTTTGGGGAACGCGGTGGCCCACGTTGAACTGCACGCGGAGATCGTGGGTAAAATGTGAAACGTTGCTGAGAAAATAGAAATCTGTGCTGCCGGCGCGCCGGTGTGTGAAGCCGACGTTCTCAACCGCCAGACGGTGCGCCTCTTCGCTTGAATCGCCTGCCGCTACAATTTTAAAATCCGCCGGCAACTCGGCTTCGATTGCCTTTAGAACTTCAGCGCGGCCTGCCACAAGAGCGGCTTTGCCTTTTCCCGAATTCTGAATTGAATTCATCAGAGGTTCGCGGTTATTCCAGATCGATCCGAGAGTCCTGTGCAACTCCGACATGCGGGATTCCTGATTCTTCAACCCTGGCGCCGCCTCAGGCTGGCGCGCCATAAAGATAAGCAGCCCGCCGTCTCGTACAAATCTGGCCAGTTGGTTCAGGCTTTCGACCGGCATATATCGCGTTCCTGGCACGATAACGACCGAATATGCAGCCGTTCCTGCCTGAAGCGTCCCACCCTGCACCGCGCTGATTCTGGCCAGGGCGTCATCATTGATCAGGTCAAAATCGTAACCTGCCCGTCGCAAATCCAGAAACAGTTCCAAACCGAGGCGCCGTTGAATCTCTGTGTCGATGGTCAGCGAGCCAAGACCGTAATGAGCATAAATATCCGCCAGCGGTACATATACGGCAATGGGATTGATGGAAACGCCTTTGAGCAAAAGCGCCGCCGCGCGCTGAATATAGGCGGCAAGGTGCTTGTAATGCCGCCACCAGATGTTGTTATGGTTCACCATCGTCGAAGCGTAAAACACCCAGCCCGGCTCTCCCACCTGGGGCGGCGAATAAGAATAACCCTGATTCACAATCTGGTTAATTCCATCCAGGAAAGAGGAGTCTGTGGCTCCTTTCATCTGTTCCAAGGTCACCATAAAGAGCGGCTGACGAAGCCACGTATAGGACTCGCATGAGATGACAGGTTTCTGATAAAGATGGCCGGCCGACGAAGCAAGCCGCCGATGATCGATGATCACCGAGTAGCGATCCGCCAGCGCCCCTTCCTCGCCTTCGGGAATATCGGCAAGTCCATAGCCTCGCATCACGTCGCCCATCGCTCCGTGCGCCTGAACCCGCGCCGTCATGCCGTGACTTCGGCTCCATTCGCCAAGCGGACCAAAAAAATTCTCCATCATGAGATCGGAAAGAGTCTGATGATAATCGTAGCGGATGTGTGGGGTTTCAGCCCCTGCCTCCTGCCATAGCGCAGGCAGATAAGGGGTAAGGTCGTAGCCACGCCGTTTCTGGAATTCCTGCATAAAACGTGGCGTCCAGTCAGCACCATAGACTTCCAGGCTGTCGCAAAAAATGGAATTGAAGGGGGGATTCGCCGCGGTTCGGAGTTCATTCACCGTTCTGTTTCCTACGGCATCCAGAAACAAACTCAAGGCGTCCTCGCGAAAATGATCAATGACATAACCTTCCATCCCAATGGTTGGCCGCTTCACTTGCTGGCCGGTGAGAGAATCCATGAAGAGCATGACGCTCCACCGCCCTGGCGGAACGTCCCAGCGCAGCCCGCTCTGGCCTCTGAGATGCTCTGTAATGACCACAGATCGGCTGAGGTCCAACGCTCCAGAATCAAGCGCTGGGATTGCCACAGCAGTGAAAACTCTTCCCTCTCCCGTTAGCAGAGGATGGAACGGCCATGAGAAATTCCCCGGGCCTGTGGCACTCTTTTCCAGCACTTGGATTTTGTGCGCCGCAAGCCCGTCCGGAATAAAGGGGCCACCGAAAGGCCAACCGCTCCCCAGAGTGAAGTCAAACTGAAGTCCCAGCCTTTTTGTCTCGCGCAGCGTATGATGCAGCAGATTAAACCACTCGGAAGTAAAGTACCGAATGTTGCGAATGCCGTGTTCAGGATCATCCACGGCAAGTGGATAAACTGGCTGCAATTCAATGCCGCGCAAGCCGGCGTCTCGCATCAGGGTCAGCTCGCGAGTAATTTCTTCCGGCCTCACCGCACCTCCAAACCACCACCAGCGGGTCATAGGTTTGGCATCGTGAGGCGGGTTCAGAAAGATTCGTTTTAGTTCCGCTATTTCGCGCGGCTGAGAGGCATCAACAGACTTGGGGGTGCTGGATAGTGGCGACCCATCTCCAAGCGCTGGACCAGCTGTCAATGCAAGTCCCGCTCTTGTTGCTCCCAGTAGAAACTCGCGGCGCGTCCAGGCGTTTATCCCCTTCTGTTGCATGCCTTTTCTCCTTTCAATGCTACCCGATGAAGCGAAGCACGCCACGGCCCCATGGCTCGTAGCGCCGGGTCCTGTTGCCTTCACGCGGAGACAGCGCGACGCCCCCGCCGCATTTGGCCGCGATACTGAAGAGTTTTTTAAAGGTCTTTCTGTTCCACGCGTTCAAGATGGGTCTCAGGCACCGGCCGACTCAGGTAAACGTTGAATTCCTGCACATTCCTGAGAACAAAGATAGGCACGTCCGAAGCATGCTGTGCCTTGATGTGAAGGAAGTCGGCGTTTTGAACGTCCGTGAGCGCAAACGGAGGGCGGAGGTCTTCTTTCGTATACTTCACTTCGACGTTGCTCAGCTCGATCCCCTTGACGTGGCGAATGTAGAAACCATAGGAGGGAATCGTGCCGAACATGGTGGGTTCGGGATATCCCTTTTCTTTTTCGGGCGGCACGATCCCGGCCTCCTCCTTCGTGCCGCCGCCCTCACTCAGGATAAAGATATCGCTCAACTTGACGTCTTCGATTTGATAGCCGGGAATGCCACTGAGAATTGATGCATAGCGGCCCGCAGTCTTGGAAACTACAATGTTGCTGATGTTGACGCGTCGCAACTTGCCAACAGGCATCCCTGCCGGACCCCGCATCCGGCTGCCGAGGCGAAGGAAGATGGGTAGATTCACGATATCCCGCATCGTGATATTCGTGATGGAAACGTCTTCGAGCAGAGCGCCATCCACTGTTTCAAGAGCCAACCCTTGGCACTCGTCGAACACGCAGTTGGAGATGGTAATGTTCTGGAAACCACCGTTCGATTCTGTGCCGCACTTGATCCTTCCGGTGCGGGGCACGCGGCGGCCAGCTTCAAACCGCTTGAACGTGCCGTCAAGCACAGTACCCAATTCATATCCGCCAGTTACAAAACAATTCGTGATGGTGAGATTTTTGGTCGCCCGAGCATAGCCCAGCGCGTAGGAACTCTTCGGACAAATTCCATCGTCCCACGGCGAGTTAACGGTGCAGTTTGAAACCCGGACGTTCCAGCAGCAGTCAATATCCATGCCGTCGCGGTTGGTGTCGATCACAAGGTTGTCGATGGTGAGGTTGTCGACGCCCGTTGCGAGAATGCCAAAATGCCCACCTTGAAGAATCGAGAAGTCACGGAGCGTCACGTTGTGGCAGTTCTTGAGCGCGATGGCTTTATCGCCAAGGCCCGGATAGCCCCGGTTTCCGACCGACCTCCTCAAGCCCTTGCCCCAGACCAGTCCGGGGCCGAGGATGGAGATGTTTTCCAGCCCCTCTCCCCAGATCAGGCTGTTGTGCCAGTGGCTGTGACCAAAATCCTGATAATGATCGATCCTCGGGTCAGTGGGTTCAGGCGCATCGTATCCGCCGCTTGAGCCCTGCTCGGGTGGCTCCGCGGCCAGAATAGTTGCGCCATGGTCCAGGTACAAGGAAATATTGCTTTTAAGCCGGATGGAGTAACACAAATAGGTTCCCGCTGGCAACAACACCGTCCCGCCGCCTGCGGCTGCCGCCGCTTCAATCGCCTTGTTGATTGCTGGCGTATCCAGCGTCTTGCCGTCACCCGTAGCTCCAAAGGTTCGCACATCGTAGAAACCTGACACTCGGGCTGCGTGGAACCCGCCTGCAATTGAAAGATGAGGAGGAACAGCCTCAATGTGCGGATAGGGATAGTGTGGATGCGGATGAGGAGCAGCGGAAGTTTGCGCGAGAACATCTGGCGCCGCCAAGCCCGCCCCGATTCCCAGCATCTTGCGCAGGGCATCACGTTTACTCAAAACGACTTTTCCCAATTCATTCGCCATGAAGTTTCCTTTCTGCCTGTTTGTCAGCCTTGTGGAGCTCAATTGATCAGGTTCAATGAACTTCACTTGCCCAAAGCTGGATTTTCACAGGAATAAACCAGAGTCATACCTTTGCTGCGGGACAGGAAGTGAGGGTTTTACCGAAACGGTGGCGCAAATACATCACTGTCATTACAAACCGCCGCACCTGGGAGCCGACTTCTGCTCCCCCAAAATAGTTCAGCGGGTACTTCCACAAGGCTTCAGAAATGAAGTTTCAGAGCAAATTGCAAAATTCTCGGATCGCCCGCACTCGTAATTAACCCGAAATTCGAAGACGTCATGCCGGTAGTTGGATTGCTGAAGTTTACATGATTAATCACGTTGAACGCCTCGAAGCGGGCTTCGAGATTGAAACGCTCGGTGAGCGTAAAGAGGCGACTGAGCGCGACATCAAAATTCACTGATCCGGGACCATAGAAAGCATCGCGAGCGAGCGTGCCGAAGGTCCCTTGAAGGTTGGTTTGAAAGGCTCCCGGATTAAGATAGTTCACACATGGAGCCTTGGTGGCGCAAGGACCTGAAGTGAAGACGGTTACCCCGGAAACCCGATTGGGTCGGTCCAGGCCCTCGCCGGTGAGTGAATTGTTTTTACCCGTCGTGATATTAAACGGAGTCCCGCTCGTGATGCTGACCAGCGGGGCCAGCCGCCAATTCCCTAAAATGCGGGCCGCCCAGCCACTACCTCTTACTGGGCTGGTGGCAACAACCGTGCCGTTAAAGATGTGGCGAAGGTCAAAGTTACAGTTTCCGTAATCGAGAGCGCGATCAAATGGATCTTGATAGTAAGAGCCGCGCAAGTCGCCGTTAAAATCTCCATCACCCAGGCAATGCGAATACGTGTAATTGGCAAACAGGGTAAAGTTGTGACTGAAGCGATGCTGCACGGTGAGAAGCACCCCATTATAGTTGGCATTTGCGCCGTCATCGGCCAGATCGACGACGCCGTAGGCAGGCCCCTGGGTCGGATTCAACAGATTAAAATAACGGCTCGCGGCCGTGCCATTTGTTTCAGGATTCAGGTCCCAGGTGAGCCACAGATGCGATGTCTTGTTGCCCATGTAAGTCGCGGATACCATCCAGTTGCTGGCAAACTGGCGCTCGTAGCTCACATCCCAAGAGGCCAGATACGTCGGGCGCAGATGCAAGGGCAGTACAGCATAGTAGGCTCCACTGGGGAATGGGGCGTTTGCGGGCGGCGGAAATACTCCAGGGAACGGGTTGCCGCCCGGGTACTTTGACCAGGGGTTATCAAATAGCCCCGTCTGGTCGGTTGTGAGGTCAATTTCATTGACATAAGGAGGATTGGACATGAGACGCTGAGCAAACCACATCATCCCTGAATCGTAGAAAATGCCACCGCCCACTCGAATGGCCTGGCTACCCTTGCCACCGGGATTCCATGCCACTCCAAGTCGCGGCGCAAAGTTCGCCAGGGCGTCATGGGTGAAAGCCTTCGGGATTCCCGGATCGCCATAATAAAACATGCCAGCGGGGGCATTCTGAAACACCCGGCTCTTCTGATTGGCAAGAAACGCAGCCAGACTGAACGAACTGCCGCGTCCATAATTATCCTGGGGAAACAGCATCGGCTCCCAGCGCAAGCCGGCATTAACTGTAACGGCCCGGCTGATATGGTAAATGTCCTGGATATAGAGCCCCGGGATACTCTCTCGCATGGCGACCTGCTGCGAACGGCTCTGGCTGAACGCAGTCGAACTGCTACTCAAATAGCCGAGCAAAAAGTCGGCCAGACCGTCGCCTGTTCCCAGGCCCCCAAAGGTAAAGTTCCCGTTCTGAAGGTAGCCGGAGAGGGTATTGTTCTGGGCGCGGATGAAATCCACCCCGAAAGAGATCTGGTGCTTGCTGCGCATCAGATCGACGTCATCGGCAAGCTGCCACTCATTGACGTTGAAGAACCCCGGCGCGCAGGTACCGCAGCCAACGTTGAAATAGCCGCTGACCGAGATCCGAATGTCGTCAGGGACATAAGTGAACATATTCACGCCAAGTTTGTTGACATTGATCTGATTTGGGCTGGGGCCGCGATCATCCCGGCGCCGATTGAAGGTGGCGTGAAACGAATTTAGCGTTGTCGCGCTGATTGAATAGGTATCCCCAAGAGTAAACCCTTGCACGCGCTCATTGTTGCCGGGATTAACCGTAACCAGAATGTTCGTGGGATCCCAGGGAGCCGGCGTCACATAGTTATCGATCAAATATCGGCCGAATAGCGAGTGCTTCGAGCTTTTCACAAGGTCCACGCGGCCTACCATTTGGTACTCGTTCGAGGGCCCCGGTATGCCATAAACCACTTCCCCGCATGGGTCATTAGTCTGCGGCAAGTACTTGACCAGATTAAGCGCTGCCTGGCTGTATAAAGAGGTAGGAATCTGGTCATTAGCGAAGGTCGGCCCGCCGGCAAAGGGATCCTTTAATTGCAACGCTCCTTTGGAACGGCATTCTGGAGAATCCATTACACTGAAATCCCCATTGAGTGTCGCGGCGGTGGGCACATGACTGATCGTCTGGGGTGGGGTGGAACGAACACGCGTTCCCTGATAGCCAAAGAAGAAAAACAGCTTATCATGCCGGATGGGGCCGCCGATTGTTCCGCCGAACTGGTTCTGCCGCAGCGTGTCGGAGTTGGCGGCAAAGAAGTTGCGCGCGTCCACGGCGCCATTGCGTAGGAATTCAAAGGCATCTCCATGCCACTGATTCGTGCCGGACTTGGTCACCACGTTCACGGTGCCACCGGGATGGAGGCCATACTGCGCCGGCAAAGAGCTTGTGTCCACGCTGAATTCCTGGATCGCGTCGGGAAATGGAAACGGCAGGTTGACATTAGTCATCGTGTCGTTATAGTCACCGCCATCAAGTAAATAATTCGTGCCATTCGCCTGGCCTCCGGCAACAGAAATCGTCGTGGAACTGTAAAAATTCTTGCTGCCTCGCAAGTCACCGCCCGGAGCAGTGGTCGACGCCCCCGAGATGAGGATGAGCTGAGTGGCTTGCCGCCCGTTTAACGGAAGGTCCACGACGCGTTGCTGGTCCACCACGTTCGACACAGCCGCGTTTTGAGTCTGCACCATGCTGGCATTGGCCTTCACCTGTACCTGCTGTGATACGGATCCCAGACGCAGCGTCACATTGATGGTAACGTGATTGGCAACCTGAAGAACGATGCCCGTTTGCTCATAGGTTTCAAATCCCGGGGCGATCACTTCGAGCTTATAGGGACCTACGGGGAGATTCGGAAACGAATAGCTTCCGTCCGCAGCGCTCACCGTTGTGCGGACCATGCCAGTCTCAACTTGCGTCACGTCAACTTTGGCATGGGGCACGACTGCGCCCGCTGGATCCACTACCACTCCCGTAATCGAGGCGCTCGCCACCGCCTGACCCCAAAGCGGCGCTGACATCGAACTGAGCATCGTCGCCACGCCAGTCAGAAAGATGACCCAAACTTTTCTCTTCATCGCACCCTCCATATAAATCGAGCAAAATACAATTCTTCGCTTGGCTATGCTCCGCTCAGAATGGCTAGCGAGAGAATTCAGAATGAGGCGTGAACGAATTACGTGTGGTTGTCATCCTTGGCGATAGCGAAGAATCCCAGTATTTTATTTTCAGCCGAACACCAGAATGCTTTTCTGGACTCAGCATGATAGAGTCTAATTTCCACGCCTTCTGTCCCGGTCACCATAATCGCCATCGGAGCTTATAAATCCACGCCGAAAGAAAGTCAAGCAAAATTTTCTATGATATGAAAATTATTTCACGCGGAAGACGATCTATCACGACAAACGTCGGCCTGTAAAGACTTTGAAGATTAAATTGCGGATAAGTCTTTTAAAATTATTTTGTTATATGTATATCTACCACCCATTGTATTGTGAGATTGAGCCCCGATAAACCAGGTTCTATTTTGAATTTTGCTTTTGATATTCAAAATGATCGCAACAAATTTCTTGCAATTTAACTTGATATTGTGAAAATATTTCCACCCATGACAGTTGATTCCAATTGTCTGCTCGGGATAGGTTGTAAAATCGCGGTCCGCGAGCATAGAAACTCACTTCGAGAGGACGAAAGGTGAGCAAAAGGATAGGACTGCAAGAGGTGGCCCGGGCGGCTGGGGTTAGCGTCGCCACCGTCTCACGTGTCGCTAACGGAGCAAACAACGTCAGCCCTGCCCTTCGCCAGCGTGTGATGAAAGCCGCGGGAAAGCTGGGAGTCGATCTCGAGCGTCGGAGCAAGGCCAAGGTGGTCGCATTTCTTCTCAGCAACCGCGAGGTTTTACATCCCTTTCATTCCGCAGTCCTGATCGGCGCAGAGGCTTATTGCGCAGCCCACGATTACGGACTACTCTTTCTGCCGTTGCGCTATCCCCTTCATATTACGGGACAAAGCCTAGCGATGCCGCAAATTGATCAGCACTTTGAGATCATTCGTGGCGCCATTCTGGCGGGCACGAATTCCCAAAGCCTGCTCGATCTGCTGAGTCATAAAGGCATTCCGTTTGTCGTGCTGGGCAACAACGTGGTAGGCCACTGGTCCAGCGAAGCCTATAGCGCTGTGTACTTTGATGACATCGACGGGGCGGCGGAAATGACCCGCTATTTGCAGTCTTTAGGACACGAATCCATCTGGTTTGTGGGTAATACCAAGTTGCCATGGTTTGCCCGCCGCTCGGAAGGCTACCGCCGGGCAATGGAAGAAGCTGGTCTTGAGCCACGCTTGAGCGAAGTGGACTCTGACAATCCAGAAGATGTAGGGTATCTTGCCACGAAAACCCTTCTCAGCCGCCAGGAGCATGTCACCGCGATTTTCGCAGGTGATGACGCAGCCGCGCGGGGAGCATACAAAGCCATCCGGGATCGCGGCTTGCTGATCCCAGACGATGTAAGTGTGGCTGGGTTTAACGATACCCTGGAAGTCTCCGCCATGCACCCACCTCTCACCACAGTTCACGTTTTTACGGATCAGATTGGCCGGCATATGGCCGAACTCCTCATGAACCATATCAACCACCCCGACGCTGGGCCTCAGGTACTGAACCTGCCTACCAGGCTTGTCAAGCGCGAATCCTGTCGCGCCCTTTCCAAAACGATCCCAGCCAAACGCGCTGAGAAGATCTGACGAGCAATCATCAAAAAGAATTCAGGCGGCTGCGGTCTATCAAAGTTCCAACCGTTGTTTTTTATGTTTGGTGTGTCGGGATTGAGCTGCTTCTGGGCCTCCTGAGGTTTGCAAACACCTTTCAGGTGGACGATACGTGGTCGACTGGAAAGCGAAATCCAATGCTGTACAGGAATTAGTTTTTAAAAAATTTGAAATATTTTACATGACAATTCGAGTTTCACGTGATTTCATTCACACCATAGGGTCAGGGTTATTGACACTGCGCGCGGAGGGGATGATGCGGCTCAGAACGGTGTTGCTGATTTTAGCGGGGGGCAGCGATGGTTGCCGCCTTCCTTCGTTATCCTT
>Ga0209062_1001330_pt1 | contig 45733 bp, 72 predicted proteins | sample Coa_R2_2_FD_187158 | JGI IMG/M metagenome (GOLD analysis project Ga0209062, IMG submission 187158) | Surface soil microbial communities from Centralia Pennsylvania, which are recovering from an underground coalmine fire - Coalmine... | ecosystem: Environmental > Terrestrial > Soil > Unclassified...
ATGCGATAAGAACGGGAATGACTGGCTTATGGCTGATCCAGCAGGATATAAAGCAATAGATGCAGACTACTTTGCAATTGCTGACTAGTTTATCAATTGTTCTAGACTGTCAAGTAAATAAGAGAGCGGATGCCAGGCCTGCCCAGAAGGGTGCTCTTTGCGTCGAGACCCTGTACGAGTGATTTCACCCAGCTTCGGGGCCGGCTTACCGCTGACTATTCTGGGCGGGTTGGAATCCCCCGAAAATAGTCGAAGAGAGGCAGCGGGAAAGGGGTCGGATAACGGTCTACCGGGATGGCCAAGGACTGCAGTATTGAAAGACTGCGCTTGGAACCTGGACTTCTCACCATACCGTGCGGAGCGGGGAACAGCAGGGTTTTTTTCAAGTAGCCCTGGGACTAATGCGTTTGCAGGATCACGGGGCGAAAACCTGCGGGTGGTTGTTCCGGAAAAAACACGGCAAGACGGGAAGCTGGAAGTCAGGTTAAGCGAAGAAGGACCTGGGAGAATGGGACTGTCCCCATTGTCCCAGCTTTTGGAATCTGTCCTTCCGGGCTCCTGATGCATGCATGCATGACGAACAGGGCCGGCAGGGCTTTGCGCCTTGCGGCGCCCCTTCTCCCAGTCCAAAGTATGAATCATTTTCATCCTTATATAAACTTTTTTCAAGCACTATAGTACCCTCGTTAAATGTTGATGCATGTGCACAACCGGCCACGGCCAGGCTGGGCTATCAGTAGCATGCATGCATATATATATGCATGCATAAGAGTACTGACGGTGAGGTGATTGGTCAGATGCCGTCAGCAGAGAACAGGAAGAATCTGAGGATCATGGGCCTGACAAGGTGGGCACTGAGTGTTCTGAAGCCTGAGGAAAGGCTGACAACCTATGCCCTTAATGCCATTACAAATGAAGCGATGGCAAGGTTTGCCCTTTCGGAGCATGTTGCAAGGGAATATGCCAGGATAGTGCAGATGAGAATAATGAAGGGAATCATCAGCGAAGAGGAGGTAAATGAAGTTGATAATATTCTTATGGAAGCACACAAAGATGATAAAGCAAAACAGAAAGCGATGATAAACGATTCAACACCTGTTGTCGAGGAAGACGTCTGAAGTCAGTGCAGGGAGGGTAAAGGCCTGTGAGCCGGTTGCTCTGTCTGGGGGGACACTCTGGTTATCCGGTGGAGTTGCGGCGCAACCAGAGCCGGCGTCGAGGCCGCCCAGAGAGTGAGTGAAGCATGGGTGACTGGTATAATACAGACCGCTTCGCTGTTCTTAACGCCTCGCCTTGGTTGGTGGAAATTTTCGATTGCGGTCATGGACACAAGTCTATGCATGAACATGAAGTTTGTCAGGTCTGTGGGAAGGGTAAGCCGGTTGAAAGGTGGAGGTATGATAGTTCAACTGGGAAATACGACGTGTACTGGAGGAAAGAGGAGCATGACCGACGATAGGATCCGGAGTCGAGATAGACCGGCTTGATCAAATGCATCTGCGGCAAGAAGTTCAAGAGCGAAGCAAACTTCAGGAAGCATGTAGCAAGATACCATTATTCAAACAGGTACAATGCGTGGAGGACTGCCAGATAGATGATCTCAGTAATTGTTGCTACGAAGCTCAGGCCAAGCCTTCAAACTCTACTATCGTCTTTAAGGCAGCAGTCCCTTATCTATGGAAAAGAATGGGAGCTGCTTACAAGAAGCGATGGAATAAATGAATATGACGCAAGAAATAAAGCTGCAAGGGAAGCAAAAGGGGAATTATTTGCATTCCTGGATGACGATACATATGTCGATTCTGATTACCTTGAGAAGGGAAAGAGGCACTTTGAAGATGCGAAGATAATGGTTATGGACTGTGCGCTGAAAGGTAATTTCTTCGGCCATGGGGAAGAAGTCATAGATAAGCATGGATGGGGGATAGGGGCAACTTTGTGGGTAAGAAGGGAAGCGTTCGAAAAGGTGGGAGGCTTTGAAGCTACATGGCAGCTCAACCCCAGGCCAAGGGGGTGGAGGAGCGATACAGACCTTCTATGGAGGATAATGGATGCATATGGGGATGACAGCTATTACCATGCTGATGATATGATAGTATATCATCCATCGCCGGGGGGCTCTTCCTGGGATGTTAGGGTGGAGAAATTATTTTATTTAAGGCACAAGGAGAGGTGCCTGAAGCTCTTTCTACCTGTGGACCCAAGGCTCTGCCAGCTCGTCATTGCTGTAGATGATGACCCTGTTGCTAGAGCAGCAGCCCAAAGGCACCTTGATGAATTCATAGCAGCAGGCCTTTTGACAAGGGAGCTTGCTACAGAATCGATAAAGGCGCTGAGAGCATGGACCCAAGAATAATCATAGCAGCTGCGGTGCTTATAGCTGTATCCCTCTTCGACTACTATGTATGGTCAGGCCTCATGCATTCAAGCATTCCTGGCTCCGTGGTTGCCTTTGCAATACTGGCAATAATAAGCGTTGGAATGACAGTCTTTGCAATAGCATTCATAATTGTAATGCTGACAGGCGACGACTGAGCTCCGGGAATGAACTTATCAAGTTGGCTCTATGTATGCATCAATAAGCTCCTCAAGCAGCGCCGCATCATTCCTGGTGCATTCCTCCAAGTTCTTCTTGCAGAAGTCATGGTGCGCAGCCACCATTTCGTTGCTATTGCAGTAGTAGGTGAGAGGGTTGAGAGCCCTGAAGTCCATGCTTGTGGCCATAGCCATGTAGGCTGCCACCTTGTCTATGTTGTCCTTCTTTACATTCTCGCACCTCATGCCATATGGCGTCTTTTCGCAGTTCAGCACAAAATCCAGCACACTCATCAGCCCTTCCACAACATTCTCGTCTGTATCATAGTAGTCAAGCGTCCCTTCGTCCAGGTCAAGCTCTGCTGCATGGTTCATAGAGCTTCCAACCCTCAGGTGGAGCCTGTTTCCAGTGGCCAGCCCTTTAAGAGCATTTGAATCGTTTTCCTCATAGAGCCCGTGCCTCGACAGGAATCCGGATACATCACTCCAAACTCTGCACGCATTCTTTACCTCATCGCCTGCAGATTTTGTTGCATGACACAAAGTCCCTGGTATCTTCAGGGCCCATACGTTTTCAACCAGGTAGTCTGCAAACCTGTGAATGCATGAAGCTGCATCGTTTGTTATGTCTGCAAGGTCGTTGGATGAGGGATTGTACCTGCATTCTCTTCCTGTAACCTCCCTTACTTTCTCCGCAAGCCGGTCAACCTCGTCTCTCCCTCCTATGCACTGCTCTGCACTGCAGTCATCAAGCCACTTCCGGATGCTGAAGAGTGTTTCGCTGGCCTGCTTCTCAACTATATCAACGGCAGCATCATACCGGCTTGGGCCTATCAGCCCCTTTGCATCATCAAGACGGTCAAGCGCATCAGCCGCTGCTTCAATGTCATAGACTCTCGTCCAGATTTCATGAAGCTGTTGGTCGAGCTCGTTCCTCTTTGCATAGGGGAAAGATTGGCTGATACCTGGCATCAAAAAGGAATGAAGTTAGCTCCCTGAGCTTTGCCTCCGCATCATAAAGGCTGTCAATGTACTGCCTCTGGGGCCTGACTAAGACTCTCACACTGATGCATGCAATCATCTTTAATAAATAAATATCTTTCAGCATTTAGAAATGAACCTGTATGCGTTTGACTGTGATTCTACTCTTGACAGATCAAATGGAGCCATACCATTATCGTTTTTGGATAACCTCAGGCAGAGAGGGCATATAGTCTGCATAGTCAGTCCTTCACCTAATTGTCACGGTTTGCCATATGAATACTTTATTTCAGGCCCTGACAGGTTATCAAATTTGAAGAAGGCAAAGGAAGCTCATCCAGATTGCACCTTTTACTATTATTTTACAGATAATGCAGGAGAAGAGAATTTAGCAGTCCCAAGCGGCTTCATAGTGGTGAAGCTGGCCTGAAGCTGAACCTCATGTGTGGAAGCAGGATAATTGACGACTTCATCAACCTAGATATGCAATTGCTTAAGGGGGTTGACGTTATAGCATACATAGACCCCTTTCGCCCCATAATTCCTTTCAGGGATGATTCCTTTGAATACATCTATTTCAACAACGGGCCTGAGCACATACTTAATATCAATCAGCTGATACAGGAGATGTACAGAATATCAAAGGATAATGCAGAGTGGTATCTATTAACTCCAGGCTACCTGGATCCGAACAGCTGGAATGACCCTACTCACTATTCTCACTGGACACGCAGCATACTTCAATTCTATACTAAAGAAGGGTTTGATAGCAGGAGGTATGAGCCTGCACTGCTGGAGTACAAGGTCAATGGCGATGAAAGCCATGGGCTGGAGTTCTTTGTCAGAGTGGTCAAGGAAAAGCCCCCGGTTAGCATAAAAATGACAACGCAATAGAAAAAGGGCCGGCCCCCCAGATTATAGATTATTTGCTATGACAAATGATCTGGAAGGAAGAATCCTTGAATTGCTTCAGAAGACCACCAAGGCCGCAACTCCAGGTTACGTGGTCTACCATCTCAACGTCCCGTGGGAAACAGCGCTGCGAGTAATGCTTCAGATGTCGCTGAGAGGAGAGCTTAAGGCTATTGAGACGACCCATGGCTTCGTTTTCTTGGCAAAGCAAGCTGAAGCACGGGGTGGGAAGGAGTAATCAAGGAAAAGCAAGGTTATATACAGCATAACCATGAGCAATCTTAACTTAACGGGGGTTAAGGGGGCGGAAGTCCCCTTCCGCAAGGGAGCCCCTTATAGAAATATTTATACCCTGATGGTTGATATGGTATATTGCCCAAAAAGGCTTTGCCTATGGAACGTAGGCGAGACGCTCGTGGATGGCTAGACCTCCACAATCACGGATTGCGAGTCTTGCCAGTGAAGCGAGAAGCCCCAAACTTGGGGTAGTTCACTGAGAATATTGCTCAGGAGGCAGGGCTCAGGTAAATTACTTTATATAGTAAAAAGGATGATGCAGCATTATGCGGTTGATTGTCAGGCGACAGCTCGGCACTGCTCCGCCCAGCGGGAGGACCCTGAAGCTGCCTGGCCACGAGTTTCCCGTCTTCATACCCCACAACCCAATAGACCTCTCGCTGAGGTTTGACGACTCTCAGCTGGAGTACGGGGCAAGGTGGTACGATGATTTTGCCAAGGCGGCAACTAACCTTCGTGAACGTCCTGAACCCTATCCAGACGTCGTTTATTATCTGGGAAAACCGGAAGGCTACGTAGACCTGATGAACCAGCTTGGCCTGAGCATACACGACGCAGAGAACAAAGCCGATGCCCTGAGGTACATACTTTCGATTCCAAGGGCAAGCAGTATTGATGAGTTCTTCAGAAAAGCAAATGCGGTTGACATATCTGACTTTCTGCACGAAAGGCCTCAGTATATGAGTAGCTGGAATGCAATAAGGGAGATGGGGGAAGCTGAATCTGCAAAGCAGGGAGGAAAGCCGCAGGAGATGAGGCCTCCTGAACAGCTTATAGGCGCCCCCGGTTAGCACTGAAATTCCTTTTTGTTTCATTATAAAGTTCGTGCGATCCTGCTATTGTACGCACAGTATAACCATGAGATAAGAAATTTCTCAGTGCGTATAGATGAGATTGCTGATTTTACGGCGAATCTGCCCACTCATCGCTGTAGTCCTTTTCCCTTACCTCTGTCAGCGTCAGCTCCCTTTTTCCATACAGCCTTGCCTCTACATTATAGCCTTTGACATGCCTGCTCATCCAGTAAGAATGAATACCATCGAGAGTATCCCTGAGGAACTCTACTCTGGCCTGAATTCTCAGGTGGCACCTCTGGCACAAAGCAGCAAGGTTGTATTGCTGGCAGTTCTTTTTATTCCCGTCCAGATGGTGAACGGTTAAGACAAAGCCATTACCTTTTCTTGAAATGTTAAGCCCGGGGTCAAAGTCTGCATGGCATCTTTCGCACCGCCATTTTGCAATCTCCTTTATTCTTAAGGCTATGATATCCCAGTCTGCTGGGTACTCTTTACTTTTTGCCCCCTTTCTCTCGATAATTGTAGCAAGGTCTGTCATCTGTCTATCTCATCAGCTCGTACCCTTCCTCTATTGCCACTGAGCACTGAGGACAGTGCTTTCCAAATACCCTGTATCTTACCCCGTTCCTTATCTCAACCCAGTAGCCAGATACCATGATTACATCGCAGTATGCACACTTGTATACAACCTCATGGCTTCCATCGGGCTTATACCTTACTGCAGTGTAGTAGGGCTTGTGCTGGCTCAACTGAGGGGCACCCCACCAGGGAGGCTCGAGCAATGCTCACAAGCATATGACTTGGCCTGGCTCCCTAAGGAGCACGTGCCATTCCCCCTTCCAGCATTGCTTCCATGCAGGGAGCTTAAAAGCTCTTCAGCATACCTTTCAGAAGTGAAATACAATCCTCTCTCCCTGCACTTTGAGCTGTCTATGCTGTCTATCTTCTTTATTGCATTTACGTATTCATCAAGGGTTGAGCATACGAAGCCTGTTTCTTCCGTAACTATCTCCTTCAGCCCCCCGTCATGGCTCACTATGCATGGCTTGCCAGATAAAAGCGCCTCCACAGCTACAATCCCAAAGCTCTCCATGCTGCCTATTATGCTCCAGTCGCTCGGTATTATAACGCACTTTGCATTGCTGAGCAAAGATACCTTTTCCTCTTCACCCGGCTCTTCCACTATGCTGCATAATCCATCGCTTATATTGCACAGATGCCTTATCATGTTGACATAGCCTGAATCTGGAAAGGATGCATATTTACCCGTGTGGCCTGCTATTATGCACTTCATCCCAAGCATTCTTGCTACCTGTATCGCTACATGAGGCCTCTTTATCACAGATATCCTGCCGAGAAAGAGCAGGTAATCATCATGCTGCCTGCTGTATCGATAAGGAGAAGGGTCTATGCCAGGATATATTATTCTGCCGTCTGCATTAAACCCATCCCTTACAGCCCTGCTCGGGAATACATCATTCACATGGCTCAGGTTGTCTGTAAGAAAAGGAACTGAAATGTAATTCTGCTTTGATGCATTCTTTGGCACTCTTTTCTCGTGGGTAAAGTCAATCATCAGGTCAAAGTCATAATCATAGGGATATGGTATGGCAGCAGAGCCAGATCCATAAATCCTTGCATCATGCTTCCTGGCAAGCTCTCTGTACAGGTCATAGGCTATCTTCTCTATTCCCCCGTAGCCCTTTACAGGCAGGGCTATTTCAGGAGGGGAGAGAACTGATATCTTCATATTTCATCAATATTGCTGTTATGATTGCAAAAGCCATGCTCATTATGGCAATGGCATAGCTTGGAACCTCATACCTTTCATAAAGCCAGAGATAAACATCAATAGCGGAGCTGAAGGAGAATGCAAGGGATGATGAGAGCATAGCTAACCTGAAGTATTTCAAAATATACCCTGCCCCTGCCTTGGTATCTTCCTTACCTGGCTCCTGAACTTCTGGTATGAGGGCTTGTTGATCGTTGCGGAAGCGCTTTCGACTATCCAGCTTCTCAGCAGGTCGCTTACAGTCGCCCTGTGGTAGAATAAAGCGATGTATGGCAGCTCGTTCAGAATATCGACAGGCAGCTTTATGCACTTGGTAACAAGGAAGAGCTTTGGTATCTGCCCTTCTCCTTCTCCTTCGCCTTGCATCTGCGCTTTTTCACCTGGTATTTCGCTCATGCTACCAGTACAATACATAACATGATTTAAACAAAGCGAAAAGGCAGCAAGGATAATACATTAATATCTTGAAGCCAGCATAAAAAAAGCAGGTGCTGTGCAGGCATCAAGTAAATACAATCAGCCTTTATTAACCAGGTTTGTAGGAGTGCGTTTCATGCCGTTCAAAACGCCAAAAGTTTACAGTGATTACATGAAGAAGTACAGGGAGATTCAGCAGCTCCGGGAGAAAAGGGTCATAACAAAAGGAGAGTTTCTTGAAACGTTAAGGGATATTGTATTCAACAAATTCCAGAACAGATGCTCAGTCTGCCATATTGATGTAGCTGAGGTGCTTTCGATTCACCATATAAATGGCAATCATAAGGATAACAGAATTGAGAATCTTCAGCTTGTCTGCTTCAATTGCCATCATCTGATAGAGATGTACCCTGATGCAATAGCAAAGGTCCCTGACTATGACGCATTGCGGAAAGATATTGACTATGACCTTCTGCAAAAACTTCAGTCTGCAATAGCAAACAATTCTCATTCCAAGCAGGAGTGCATATACCATGAAGGAAGGAAAGCTGACGTTGTTATAGGATATGATATTAAAACAGGAAAGACACTCCCTTTGAATCAGTATTACGGGGTCTGTGAAGAGTGCTGGAAAGTTCTTACTGATTTACCCTTGCCAGTGAAGACCCAAACTTGAGCCAATTCACCCTAGCTCTAAAGGGCAAACCAGTAAAGGCAGTCTATGTTGCTTAATTTTCTCCAATAACAGAGATGGAAATATTTATTGGGCCGTTATAGACTTGGGTTGGGGTTATCCATATTTCTAAAAATGCTGAAACTCCAGCAGGAAAAGTAGCAGGAAAAGACACTGGTCCGATATTATTCGCACCTGCCCAAATAGGTTCAGCAGTAAAACTCGGTGGGCTTATAGTTAAGTTATAGAAGAGATACGAGCCAATGCCTCCACATAAGAGAGGAATCCAAAGCTTGTTAGCAGTACCAAGCTGCATGTCTAAATTCGTCGTAATTACATAATTATGTGGCAAGCATGTTTTGTCGTCGCCGTTATAATTTAAATAAACAACAGAAATATGGTCTACTGGAGGATGAGGTAGTACTGCAATAGCAAACAATACCGGTGTTATTATAAGCAATAACAGAAGTATATCAGCGAGAACAGATTTATATGACATGTTAGCCATATTCAAAATCAACCCGAATCAGGCTACATGGATTTTACAAATGCTCTTCCCTTATCGGTTATCCTGTATTTGTCTTCCTTTCTCTCAACCTTTTCCTCATACTCCAAGCCAAGAAGTATCCATGATAAGGCAAGTCCTTTTATCAGGTCTTTATCCACTACAGCCTTCCACTCATTATTGTCATATACCAGTCGCTTGATCTTCTGCCACCTCAATGCCTCTTTCTTCGTAATACCCTTGCCAGTCTGAAGGAACTTGGCAAAGTGTGCCAGTGCCTTTGCCGTATCCTCTGAAAATCCAATCTTTTTGCTTATTGCCCACTTGTAGATTTGCTTCTCTACAGTAGATCTCAAGCTACTTCCCATCCTTTCTTACCGTTATTCTCCCCACGATTGTTGCTTTGCTGTTGCATGAAGTCACTTTGTCTTTAGAACTCATTTTACCACCCATTCCTTTTCTTTTGCCAGGTTCTTTATTGCAGCCAAAATATGCTCCACCTTATCGGTAGGCCCTTCAATGCTGATGGTGCATGTGTCCATTATTGTTGTGTACGGTTCATTAACCTCAATCTGAACTTTCATTCTCAACCCTCTCTACCTTTCCTGTAGCAACTTCATGCACGCATCTGCATAGGAATCTGCGAGTGTTTCGTCTGTATTCCTCGGCACCAAACTCCTGCGCTTCGAGATAAGGTGATGGAAAAACTCATGCAAAATTGTACGCATACCTACTATCTCCTCCTTGGTTTCGATAAGGTTAATCGCTTCGATGTAATGCGCCACAGCAGAAATGCGTTTATTCACCCTTGCAAAAACAGGAGGCACGTCATAATAAATACAGAGCACATTAAGGAATGAGTCCCAGGTTCTGTCTTTCTTCATGTTCTTTGTTGCTGCTTCAAGAACCCATTTTGGTGGCAAGTCTAAGCCACCTTGTTGGTTCTTTCTGATTTTTTCAACCTCATAAAAGAGGTCTCTCAGTTTTTGTTCAGTTACATAGCTCATTCTTTACTCTTCACCTCCTTGAGGTACCTTTCCAGCAACCTGTTGATCACCTCGCTCGGCTGCTCGTTCAGCTTTATCAGCTCATTATACAGCTTCTGCCTTACGTATACCAGGGGCATGGCTGGGGGTTGGAAATACTTATTAATTAATGTTAAGAAGAGCAACTATGAGGCTGCAAAGCCCTACCCACGCCTATTGTTTTATCTCCTCACTGCTGCACAGGCAACTTCGCTCCTCCGGCAGCCTGGAAGCTGTTATCACCTTTGGCATCATCCCCCTGCTCATCTTTGCCAGGTTTGATTCATCCAATGGTATGTACCCTCCGTCTACAGCTATGAACCTGTAGCATGATTTCACCTCAAAAGGCACGTTGAGCCTCTCTGCTGCTGCAGCAGCCTTGATTATCTGGGCCATCATGCTCCTTACGTTCTGCTGTGATGATATTCCTGTCTGCCATGCAGTATAGTCAGGGTAGCATGGCGAAACAGAACTTCCAGCAGGGCTGTTTGGCCTTATCGGGCTCCAGGGTATCCAGTATTCTATCCTCTTCAATCCGTTAAGGCTCATTTCATCCTTTGAAAGCCACTTGCACTCATCCTTATATAACCACGGCTCGGCAGCAAACTCCCTGTTCTGTATCCTGTTCGAGGGTATTTCAAAATTGGACTCATGCTCCCTCCTTGAAACGGCATTGCTCAGTATCGCCATGTCTTCTCCTCTTACATAGCACATTGGTATGAGCCTGTCCTTTATCGAGCTGTCAAAAACAAGCCTTATAGCTCCGAACCTGTGAAAATTCGGATTGCCAGTATAGTTTACTGTGCCGTCATCCAGAGGCCCCATCCCAGGCTTCAGCACTTTATCCTTCATTATGCTCTCAAAATTATCAAAAGAAGTGTGATGATACAATTCGCCATTGTCCTGGCATGCCATTCCGTGCACCTCTGCAGAATCAACCTTCCTTGTGCATGGGATGGAGAGGCTCTGGGCCCTGACTGTAATTCTCATTAGTCATGAGCATGCTGCAAACCCTTAAAAGCGTTTAAAGAAATAAAGCTCAAGGTGGTGTGAGCAGATGGGCCCTTTATCATCTGCTTCATACTCTGCAGTCTCATTGCAACCTATTACTGAGCACTTCATTCTTTTTACTCCTCAGGCACCTTCACCTTTGTCATGCAGTTCGGGCATGTCGCAAGCTTAAGGTTACCCTTATAATCCCATTTATGATGGCATTTGGGACATTCAAGTTCCATACCAGAGCATAAACCTAACTCTTATATAATGGTAGTGGTAGTGGTAGTGTGCCATGAAAAATCTAACAGCATTACTAATAGCTACTATGCTTCTTGCACTGGCAACAGTTTCAGCAGTTCCTCTTGTGAACCCAAGCAGCACACAACAGCCTGTACAGCTGGCTGCTGTAGCAAATACGCAGCCCAAGCTCGGCAACTTCGGCAACTTCTCCATCACTACAGGAACCTACGACCCGAATCACGAAATGCTTGTGACCATATCTTTTTTCCCACAGCACGACCTGCAACAGTATCTTAACCTTGTCTCCAATCCAAACAGTCCAGCCTTCCATGCATTCCTTTCACCAACCCAGATAGCCTCTCTGGTAGGCAGTACAGCATACCAACAGGCAGTAAGCTATTTCCAGTCTTATGGCCTGCAGGTTATGCCTTCAACTACTGGATTGAGCCTTGCAGTTCAGGGGTCTGCAGACCAACTGGCCAAGGCTTTCCACACATCCATAGGCGCCTTCAACCTTGTATACCATACTAAGGGCATCTATAATGCACTCTTTGGTAATGTCTCTGAGCAATCAGGTGCCACTCCGTCAGTACCATTTTACGCAGCTACTCAGCCACTCTATCTGCCAGCATCGATAGCAGGAAGTGTGAACGGTATAACTGGTCTTGATGGTGCAATGGCAGCACCACAGATCATGGTACCAGCCAACTGGTTTACAGCCAAGCCCAGCAACTCTTCACTGATAGTGTCTCCTTCATCTAAAAAGATAAGTGTCTCTTCTGCTGTTAATGTAACGAACGGCTACTTTGGTTGGTTCGATGTATGCAGCTTCTTTGGTGTATGTAGCGGAAATACTCCCGATGCTCAGGTCTTCTTCCCTTCAACCATAGCAAGGCTTGTCGGAGCCCAGAACCTCTGGGACCAGGGATATACAGGTAAGGGCATAACAATAGGGATAGTCGACGTAGGCTGCATAGACCCTAATATCCTGGCGCAGTTCAGCCAGGAGACATTCGGAAACCTTTCTCTTCTTGACAGGTTCACACAGATAGCAGTGGACCAGTCAAGCCTGAGCAGTTGCATAAGCAATGGATGGGCATGGGGCTGGACACCTGAAACAGCACTTGACATAGAATACGCTGCGACAATGGCACCTGGAGCCCATATAGACCTCATAGCTACGCCTGACCCGCAGTTCAGTAGCTTTGACTTAGCCTATCAGGTGATCTCATCATACCTATCTCCTGGTTCAACATGCTCTCTGCCCAGTTATGTAACTGCCTTTGATGGACATGGAAACAAAATCTCTCAGCTTCCTGCAACTGCTTGCCCCGTAGATATTACAAGCCACTCATATGGAGCTGGGGAGACAACTGTTGCATATTTTGGCTCTCCAATGTACCTGACTGTGGAGGACCAGCTGATAGAGAGCATGGCCCTTGAAGGAATAACCAACTTCTTCGCCGCAGGTGATTCAGGAAGCTACTCAACAGACCTGGAATCATTCATTCCTGCTACTTCACCTGGCTCAACCCCAGTAGGAGGAGGCCAGTTGGTAGCCGCTGACAGTTCAGGAAATCCATTCCCGAATACAGGCGTCTATGCTGACTTCTGCTACAATTACTATGGTCAATGTATAACACTGCCAATCAACCTCGCAAATGCATCAGAGATCTATGGCTTCACATACTGGTCGTATGGATTTGGTTTGACTGGCGACTATCAGGGACTTGTAGGAGGAGGATTTGGCCAATCAATAAGCCTGCAGCAGCCATGGTGGGAGCTTGGCAACGATATCTACAATACAGGGCAGATGATCATACCTGTCGTATCTGGGAGTGCTGACTTTGAAATGACAATATACACTCCATCCTGTGCCTACAGTGGAATATGTCCACCAGGTTGGCAGTTCGGCTATGGTGGGACATCATTTGCTACACCTATTCAGGCAGGAGAATGGGCACTGATAGAGAGCAAGGTAGCAGCAACAACAGGTCTTAGCAAGGACATGGGAGATGTGAACCCCTTACTCTTCCTTGCCCACAATGCCCAGCAGCTGACACAGGTCAATCCATACCTGTCAATGACATCTCAGCCCATGCCAAATGCATTTGCTTCATCGGGAGCAGAAAACTACTTTGATAGCTATCTTCTTTCTCTTGGGTACACATTCCCTGTCGACAGGAACCTGCCAGCATGGTACGCAACGATGAACAACCCGCAGGGCTCTGGATGGAACTATCTGCAGGGACTTGGAATGACAGCTGACCTCTCCACACTTGCATCTGCAATTTCACAGCTTGCTATGCCTCAATTCAGAATTGTCCTCAGCAACGGAAACAGTTTCACACAGCTGACAGGAGGCAACACATATTCCCTTACAGTTGAGTATGCAAACGGAACAGCAATCAATGGGCATGCATCTATAGTCGCCTATTCAGGAGCAACCTACAACAACAGCGGAACAACCTTCATCAACGGAATTACAACCAAGCTGGTAGCTCTGTCTGGAGGAGGGTTCAGCTACACACCAACCTATACACCGAATGCTTTCAACGCACCTGAATATGGATATTTCATCGTAAACGATACAACATTCATCATGTACGAAGTCTCTCCACCGACGCCCACTTCAGGAACTCTGCAGGTAGGAATAGACACTCCATACGGACTTGTTACATCTGGCTCCGCTCAAGTGCCCATGTTCACGATGGTAGATGCGTCTGGCTTCTACCAGCTCGGTGCTCAAGGTGTCGTACTCCTTAATGGCCAGCCAGTATCAAACGCAGTGGTTACAGAAGTTGCAGTCCAGGTGAACTACAGCATTGAGGACCCAACATTCCCAAGCCAGTACTATGGGCCTGGAGTCACTGTAGGGCAGTTCATTACTGATGGCAGAGGAAACTTTGAAGCATGGACTAATGGCTTTATAGCAGAGAATAATGGTCCAATACCAACGCAGGTCTTTGAAGTCTATGCACAATATGGTGCACTTAAATCACAACCAATCTATCTTTATGTCGAACCTCAGAACGGAGTATTCTATGCAAGCCTGAACAACAACTATCAGACAGACAGACTCGTTGGAGCAGTATCCTTTACTTCCATGAGATATGTAACAAACATAACTGTCTATACCAACGATGGCCAGAAGATATCAGAGACATTCCCGTCAGGTAGCTACTCGAGCCAGAGCGGTAACGCAACAGGCGTATTCCAGGGAGTCATACCAATCAACTTCTCGCTTCCGCAGCCAGGCACCCCGTCAGTAGTGAATATATTGGCAACAGGCCAGAACAACGAATCATTCGTAATAGGCTTCTGCTTCTTTGGCTTCTGCTTCAGCTTCCCAGTTGTGACCGCAGTATCTCAGCCTATTACCTGGCAGTACTCGATAACTGTGCCTAATCCAGGTCCCGAGCCTACAGCATCTGTAACAGTGCCACAAGGGGTACAGGGAGGTACAATAAAGATCTCCTGGCAGGGATCATGGGTTCTGAATACAGCGACAGCTAAGTTGCAACTGATAAGCCAGTCAGGCAATGCGCAGACTTTGGCAACACAGCTATCTGGTAGTCTCAGCTTCGATACTACAACAGTACCTGATGGAGTGTATTCAGTCGAGCTGACTGTAAGCACACCAACAGGCCTGACTGTAACAGCGTCTCAGCCACTCGTAATAGAGAATACACTGCTGAACAACGAAAAGAGTCTGCAACAGCAGGTCAACCAGCTGTCCGACTTAGTAACCCAGCTTGACAGCAACATAAACCAGCTTACCAACCAGGTGACATCTCTGCAGGGACAGGTCTCTTCACTGCAGGGACAGAAACAGCAGCTGGAGCTGCAGCTTGCTAATGTAACTGCTCAGTATAATGCGGCACAGAGCCAGATAACATCTCTCAACTCACAGATAAGCCAGCTGAATTCGCAGATATCTTCATTGCAAGGAGACAAGCAGCAGCTTCAGAACACAATAACACAGCTGCAGGGACAGATAGGCTCGGATGCTGCACACATGCAAGCACTGAATGCAACAATAGCCCAGCTTAACTCATTGATCAACCAGCACCAGTCAACGATAAATGCACAGAACAGCCAGATATCAATACTCGTAGCAAGCATAGTAGTTATAGCAATAGTGGCTGGAATAGCCATCTACCTGGTAAGGAAGCAGTAAGCTTCCTTCACCTTTTTTTATTTATTTTCTTTAAGCGCTCAGGGTGAACTCTATTATGAACTTGCTCTCATGCAGTACAGGATATACCGCATGAATTGTATACTGAGGGTTGTAGTCTTGGACTATGTCCTGAAGCTTCCTTAGCCCCATCCTGCCTATTCCATCAGACAGTATCGTTATCCTTACTGCATCTTTATCTTCGCTAAGTCTTACATCTGCATTCTTGAGGAATGGCATCCTTTCTGTTATCGCATCTCTCAGCTCATCTAAGGTATGTATCCTCTGCATACTTTTTCACCTCCTCAAAGTCTAAAGGCGTAAGATACTTCTTCATCTCCTTCAGTGCAGCTTCTATCGTTGCTTTATCCTTCTTTTCTAAGTCATCTATGAGAGCTTTGTATACATCTATTGCCCTCACAGCTGCATCACCTCTCTCCTCATTTTTCTTTGCTTCTCCCTTCTAGCCTTTATTACAGGGTCTGTAGGCTGAAAGAGTCCCATCTCGTTCTGTATCTTCTGCCTTACTCTCCTTACACTCTCAAGCTTTCCTGAGTTTGCCTTTATCTTCTCCCAGTCTATCCATGGGAGCTCTACTATCCCTCCGAACTGTTTTAACCATAACAGCTGAAGGTAAAAGTCGTTGTTCCTTGCTGCAGGATAGCGCTCAAGCAGATATAATACCTGGTCCTTTGTCTTCTTAAGCTCCTCTTGCATTTTTCCTTCCCCTCTTTATTATTGCAGTTGCTCTTACCCTTATAGTCCCTTCCCCCTTCTCTCCCAGCTCGCTCTTCTCATATTCAAGCTCAAGGCTCTCCCACCTCAATGTATCCCCTTCCTTCAGCTCAAGATAACCTACAATTTCTCTGGGAATGGTTGCCTCCAGGCTCCTGGTATTTGTATTTGCCCTGTGCACCTTGCTGTAGTATATACTCATACATATACTATATTAGCAATATCTTTATTAAAGTTTCTAATTTAGTATATACTGTGAACAGGAACTACAGGCATGGGTACAACTTTGAGCTGAGGGTAAAGAAGCACTATGAAAGCCTTGGATACCTTGTTATAAGGAGCTCCGGCAGCCACTCCCCTACTGACTTGGTAGCTGCCAAGAAAGGAGTGTTGCTCTTGATACAGTGCAAGAGCAATGGAAAGATATCCCCTAGGGAAAGGGATGCTTTGATAGCTGCAGCAGACAAGGCAGGAGCAATACCTTTTGTGGCATGGAGAACCAGGTTTGGAAGGAAGCTGATGATCAAGGACGCAAGGAATTTTTAGATGCTTTTTCTAGCTGATGCGTATGAGGGTGCTTGCATATCAGCAACAGGAGCCTGACTTCTGCAACCCTGAAGACTTCAAATCTGTTCTTGAGGAGAACCCTGACATGATACTGCTTGTCACAAAAGAGAATTGCCCCTTATGCCCTGCCATAAGGGATGCAGCCACTCAGGTTGCAGATAAGAAGCAGATAGCGTTGCTGGAGATGGAGTTTGATAAGAATGCTGGGCAGAGATGCCCAACCCTTGACGACTTTCTTAAGGTTGGGAATAATGTAGCAATGGCAGTAGTCTTCAGGAATGGAAAAGAAAAAGGAAGGAGAAGGAGCTCGGGCTTTCTCAATCACGAGATTGAAGAGCTTGAGAAGCTTCTCTCTTAGGCTGCTGTTGGAGCAGCAGCGACCCTCGGTGCCTTGAGGTACTTGTTGAACCTCATGCGGTATTCTCTTGACTTGCTTGCTCCAGTGCCAAGGTTCTTGCTTCTTGCGCATGACCTGAGCCCTGCAATGAAGTCTTTCCACGGAACTCCTCCAGCAGTGGCAGGGCATCCGCCTGCTCCTGTCATCGCAGATGCGAACGCTTCATTCCTTCGTATGACTGCGGCGGATTGCCTGTTTACTCCTGACTTTCTCCATACCGCCTTTCCTATTGCTGGTTTGAAGTATACCCTTACTCCTCCTGGGTTCTGATGAACCTTACCTGCTGTTTCGACCATTCATCCTCACTAACGCTGCCAAGCTATTCAGGATATTTAAATAATAGGCATGCAAGGTAGAAAAGGTAGAATGGCTAAACGCTTCAAGTCAATAAAGATCTATGAGGAAAGCTACGGCTATCTCATAGCCCTCAAGGCAGAGGCTGAAGCTGAGACGAGGAAAAATTATACCCTTGCTGAGGCGTTCCATGCGCTTGTTAAATCATCATATGACAACATGCTGAAGGCAAAATCAGGAAGGAGGCCTGCTGACCCTTACTCCCCTTGACGTGAGCTGGTTGTATATCTCCCATGCTGCTCCCTTCATCTGGTTGAACGTCTTCTCCCTCTTTCTCCCAGCTATTATCATCTGCCTCATCGCATATACAAGCGACGAATACCTTTTCAGTAATGAGTCTGTCGACTCGCTCATGTCATGGTTATTACCACAAGGCCATTAATAATTTCTCCTGTAGGAGGAAGCCTTGAGCAGAGTATCACTGCCCAGTTACCTGTTGAAGGGTCAAATGCATAGCCATACAGCTTACCTGGCTCCCTTGCCTTCCTGCTGTTCGCTTCCTTCAGTGCATCGTCAAAATGTGGAAATGTCTGGACTATTTCGCATGGAAAGGGTATCCTTGGCGCAAAAGGCGCAGGCTCAGGAGCGGGAGGCATCAGGACTTCAGATACCTGTTCAGGGGGTCTGACCCTTGCCCTTTCCCTTTGCATCTCAGCTATTATCTCTATGGCCCTTCTTGTTGCAAGCTCCCTGGTTGATATTATGGCATCCTCAAGGCTCCTTGCCGTTTCAACCTCCGCAAATATGTCTATCCTTGACGCTTCCGCCCTTGCCCTCTCTTCAGGCACACCTCTCCTAACCAGCTCCGCAATGTATGCCCTTCTTATCGCTTCAAGATTTTCTGGTGTAGGCTCCAGCCTTCTCCTTTCCCTCTCCTGCGCTCTTACAATTATCCTGCCTGAGCAGCTACTGTTGCTCTGCAGCCTCACTACTATCCTCATCCTGCATTACCTTCTTCTGCTGGACCTTCTTTCCGTTTCTGAGTATCTTCATCAGCTTGGGCCACTCGCTGTGAATAACCTTTCTTGTTGTCCAGAGGTTCCACTCTTCTTCGCTGTCATTTCTCAATACCCCTGCCCTGATGAGTATGGTCTGCATTATCGCCTTCACCTTTCTCTCATCCTCAGTAAGTCCTGTCAGCCTCCCCCTCCGGACATACGCAGGCAAATCACACAAGATAGGAAAACACTATTAATAAAGCTCTTTATCTTTAGCACCTGCTATGCCTTCAAGGACAGTACATAACGACTTTGCCAGGATCTTCGGAATAGACCTCAGCATCGCAAACAGGGTAAACCATGAAATGGACAGACCTGCCAGGTATCTTGGCCCTTCTCACCGCAAGGTGAATCATGATGCTGTCTTTGTTGCAAAGATGGCCCAGAAATATGGATTGCAGGGGGCCCAGGCAGCTGCGCTCCATATAATGCTCGACCTGGCAACAAAGTACAACCCTGCCCTGAGGAAAGCCTTTAAATTGTATGAGATTGCCAGAGGGTTCTAGATGATCTGGGACATTCTTTACGACCTGGGCTCAATACTTGTAAATGACGACATAAAGGACTTCCTCCCTAAAGGGGCTGCTATACCTTTTGACCCCATGGTGGGAGGAAAAGGGCACATAAGGGGCACAATTCATCACGGCGCTGTTGGGCTTGCTCTTCAGAGCATAGCATACCTTGCAGGGATGGCAGAAGTAGCTTCACAGGCTGCAAAGAGCTATGAAATTGAAGAAGAGTTGCATGAGATAGCTGCTGAGTTTGAGCAGCTGGCCTATCCATCAAAAACGTAAATACTTGCATTATCAATACTTATTGATTTGAACAAAGTCCTGTTGCAGCAGGAGCAGGCTCCTACAGAGCTGTATGCCATAGCCGCAGGTCTGGTTGGTTTTGCAATAGTTGGAGGGATAATACTGTACTTGGCACTTGTCCCGCCTCCCACTGCGCCCCCACCTCCTTCTCCTGCTCCAACTCCAGCTCCTTCTCCAGCGCCAGCCCCTCCTCCGACTCTGACCACAAGTAGCTTGACAGCGTCGATAACCCCTTCATCCCCCACAGTCAACGACAGGATAACTGTTAAGGGAACACTGCTTGCAAATAATCAGCCTGTGCAGCAGGCTCCAATATACATCAAGCTTAATGGCTCTTTTCTTGCAAATCCTACAACCGACTCTACAGGCAGCTTCAGCTATGTTTTTGGACCGGAGCAGGCAGGAAGCTATACCCTTGATATAAGCTATCCCGGCTCCAACCTCTATTCCCCTGCAGAAACGAGTATTACTTTTTCAGTAAGCGAGGTAACTGCACCTCCCCCTGCACCTGCCCCTTCTCCAGCTCCCCCTGTATCTGTTTCATCCATTACTCTCCAGGCTGGGCCCAAGTATGTGGGCTTGAGCAGGGCATATTCAGGAACTCTTCAGCTTTCCGCAACCATAAGCCCTGCGGCCCAGGGGGTGAATGTTGCGATATACAGCTATCCTTCATCCAATCCAGGCAACCTTGCACTCGTAGCCATATTGCCCACAGACTCAAGTGGCAACGTAAAGACAGGATTTCCATTGCCTGCATTCAACATCAAGCAGCCAGGCAGCTACAGCTTCTATGCTATTGCACAGAACGTAAAGAGCAACGTCGCATCTGTCAACGTCGTTTCAGGCTTCGATGTTTCATCCCTTGACATATGCTCAAACAGGATAGCGGAAGGGGATTATGCCTATGTAGCAAACCAGCACGATACAAACCAGACAGGGTACTTTGTCATCTCAAACTACGGAGATTATCGGGGATTTATAGGGAGCTCTCCTTCTCCCTGCGGCAGCTCTGTATCATCAGTCATTCAGACCCATCCCTACCAGCCATGGTACACATTTGTTGGGTCATCGCCTCCTGCTAATGCTGCCCCTCCAGGCACACAGCCATAGGTTTTTTAACCCAGAAAACTCAATAGATACCATCATGCCCGATAAAGTCCTAAGGCAGCAAAGGGGTGATGTTCTTCCATGGGTTATAGGTGGAGCCGTAGCAGCTGTAGCGATAGGAGCAGTTATTTATCTTGCAACTACTCCTCCCCCTTCGCAAAAAAAGCAGTATTATACTGTTACCGTTGAAGTTATAGACGCAACCACAGGTAATCCAGTTAATGGTGCAACCGTATCCCTTGACTCCTTTACATCTCAAACTGACAGCACGGGAGTTGCAGTTTTGACCAATGTCCCTGCAGGGACTTACCTGCTTACAGTAATGGCATCAGGCTATCAGCAGTATATTTCGTCTGAAGTAATATCCGGCGATACAGCTATACCTGTACAGCTTGCCTCTACAACAACCCAGCCCCCTCCCACAAGCATAACACCTGTTGCAAGAGTTGTAGACCCGGCAACAGGGGCATACCTGACTTCAGACACAATACAGGTGGGCCAGGAGATGAAAGTTTCAACTCAGGTTCCTTCATCAACCCAGCCAGTCTCGGTACAGGCTTTTATCAACGGAAAAGGGGCAAGTGTTCATCCCTGGGATGTTTCAGCTACTGGCTATAACTACATTATTGACTTTGGCCCTGCTCCCAACATGCCAGGGAACTATACAGTATATACCCAGGTTACCTTCGCTGATGGCAGCACGGCCAACAGCAATACAGTGCTGATAACCATAGCTCCTGCATCGGCCCCCCCTCCCCCTACTCCAACCCCTTCGTTCTATTACGTCAAGTTCGAAATTACTGATGCATATTCCGGAGCACCTATAAGCAATGCAAAGATAACCATGACATCCAGCTCTACAGGCACAACCTATACAGGCTATACTGATGCTAATGGCACATATACTTTCAACAACCTGCCAGCAGATACCTATTATGTTAATGTCTCTGCTGCAAACTACCAGCCTGATTCATTTCCGTTGACTGTCAACAGCAACATGACATTCCCTCTAGGCCTCAGCACATATCCTCCTGTCAGGGGCGGGCCATACCCGACCTAGCGTGATGTCTATGTCAAGTAATATAGAGCAGTGGGTCAATTATATCAGGTCTCAGCTCTTCCCTGAAATTACAGCACAGATACCTACTATAGACTGGGGGGTTGAAAACGTTACACAAAAGGGATGGATATTCATCCCATATCATAGAGTATTCAAGGCTACTCCTGGCGTGGTCGCAACTCAGGGAGAAAGGGCATTAACTCCAAAGAGCCAGTTCTTCACACCTCCAAAGGTTCCTTCTCTATCTATATCTGCACCGTCAATTCCCACAGTGAACCTTACTGCACTCAAAGTCCCAGTTCCTGCAAAGCCTGTCAGCTGGGGAGACCAGTGGAAGGCTAATGTTGTCAACTTCTGCTCATCAACGATAGGTCAGATCCCTGTGATAGGTGGCTATATGTGCCAGGCGATTGACAGTACATTCGGCGCTTTGGCCAAGATAGTGGGAGATGCCTTCCAGTCTGTCTACTATACCTTTGACCTGCCAGCGCACCTGCAGGCCATAGAGCAGCAGGTCAACTACAAGGCAGCACAGGACTTCAACGCTGCCCTTACAAGCGTGCAGGATGCCATAAACTCCCTGGTGAATAATATAAACTCAACCATTTCAGGGACTGTAGGAGATATAAACAATGGCCTTGCTGGTATAACGACAGAGCTGCAAAATGCGATAAACGGCTTCTATGATGCACTTAACGAAGCTGTCGGTCTTTTCTCAGGGATGAGCATACCCGTAGTGCAGGTAAGGAACGTGACTTCAGTAGGGTTTGAGGCGTATTCAACGGGCAGCGCCCCAATATACTGGATAGCCGTGTCTCCATGACACTCTCAGTGATAATACCTTCAGGGGCAAAGGACTACAGCAGAGCAAAGTCGCTGGCCAGCTTCTGCCTGAGTAGAGGGGCATACGAAGCTATAGTGGAGACTTCAGGCCATACTATTGCTCAGGCAAGAAATATAGGCATAGCAAAGAGCCATGGCGATGAGATACTTATCCTGGATGCAGATATGATCTTGCCTGAGCAGATAAGGCTTGACAGGCTCAAAGACTACAGGTTTGACGTTGCGACAGCATGGTATGAAACCATTGAGCCCCTTGATAACCTTATTACTTTATTCCAGAACTTCATGGCATCTATAGGCTCTCCCTTTGCAATGTACGGAGGGTTCATGTACTTCAAGAGAAGGGTATATGATGACGTAGGCCCTTTCAGGGACATGCCAGGAGAGGATCTGGAATGGGCCACAAGGGCATGGCTTAGGCAGTGGAAGATAGAGCACTTTCCGTTCGTAGTAAAGCATGGGAGAGAATTTCACTGGGCGAATGCTGTAGGGCCTTTAATTAATGATAAAGGAGAGATATGGGGGTTGCCCAGCACTCATGTATGAGATTTCTCATGAACCATCCTGTAAGCCTCAAAGGTAGTTGCCATCGCTTCCCCATACCTGCCTGAATCTACCTGCCTGCTGAGCCTTTGTCCAAGGTCTTTCAGTGCGTTCTCATCTATGTCTATGCAGTTATTCTTGATTGACGCTGTTATGAAATCGGCAAAAGCCGTCTTTGCAAGCTCTCTGTAGTCATTCTCAAATTCTTTCCTTATAGATTCATTTGTAAACGTAGGTACTTCTTTGCCAAGCGTATCAAGGTAGCTCATTACGTTGCTGATATTGTGTAAGGCTTCCCATCCGTCCTTAAAGCACGTCTTCATATCATTCTCTCCGTCCTGCATTGCTATCCTCTTCCTTATCTCTTCTTCAGCCTTCTTTCCTGCAACTGCTCCTGCCTTTGCTGTTATCGGAGCTACTACAGGTATCAGTTCAGGACTTTCTGCTGCAGTAACTGCAGCTGCCCCTCCTATAGCACCTATAACCCCTCCCAGCTGCTCTCCGGTGCTTGGCTGCTGCAGCCTTGCTATGATTCTCAACTCTGCCTTCTATACTCCTGGAGGGCATTTATAATCGTTGACAGCATCTCCCTGTGACTATTCTCCTGAGCTGATATGGCTGAAAGCTCGCCATTTACTGCCATTCCCAGTGGCCCTTTTATTGCATTGAGGGCTTCGAATGCAAGCATGCGGTATTTTTGTATGTCTCTGGCTTCATCATCATGTGCAGACTGCAGCTTTGTAATCAGGTCTAGTAATCCTGGCGCTATCCCCTGAGACCTGAGAACTACCCTCATACATTAAAGGTATGCTCTGCTCCTTAATAGCTTCTTTGCATGTGCGATGGTTCTTTTAATTCTTCCATCCAGAATTCCCTCATCTCTTTTCTCAATCTCTCTATTGTATCGTTGAACTTGACCTGCTCCGTGTCTGTAAGCAATCCCTTTTCAAATGCCCTGAAGTTGAGGGTCTCAAGGTTATCCAGCATGGCATCAAAGTCGACCCATATCCTGCTCACCACTGGTATAACAGGCATCTGGGCCTTTATCGTTATTCGCATATGCTAAGTTTTGCTGACCAGGTATAAAGAATTTGCCCCCGGCCCTCTTCTTGAGCACCACTCGTTTACGCTTTTGAACCCTGACTCAGAAACATACTCTCCCAGCTCCTCTTCTGAGCATTCCTCTATGTCCTTTATCCACCTGACATCCACCTGGAAGAGCTCCCTGAAGTTGAAAGGAGTTCCTTCCCTTGCCATAGTTATCCCTTCTCCCTTCTTCCTCTTCCTCCTTAATGTATACACATGTCCGTTTTTCTCAAGGTATTCCCGTGCTTCAGGGACATTGAAGAAGATAGGGCTTGCCTGCTTATAGACTGTTATTCTCAACATAACGGTATTATATGCTAGGGTTTATAGCGTTGTTGTGCCTGCCAGCAAGGAAGAGATAGGAAGGAGCTTCTGGACACTGCTGCACAGCACTGTAGCAAAGCTGCATGACCCTCCAACCCTAAAAGAGAGGATAGCAGTAAGAAACATGCTCAATGCTGCCGCAGAGACATACCCCTGTGAGCAATGCAGGCCTGGATTTCAATGGATAAAGGAGCATCCCCCTGACTTCTCTTCAAAGAAAGCGATTGTTGAATGGAGTTGCCAATTTCACAATGCCATAAATCAGCATTTAAATAAGCCCATATACTCCTGCGACATAGTGGTAAATGAGGCTATGTCTGATTGTATGACATGTAAGAGGACGAGTATTACTCTCACAGGGGAAGACCTGAAGAGTCCTTCAGGACAGCAGACCGTTGAGGCCCTGCTTGAGTCAGAGGCCAAGAAGTACAACATCCCCAAGCCCAAAGTCCTCTTCCAGGAAGAAAGCACATTCTGCAAGAATACAAATTGCACAATAATGGACCCACGCAATCCTGTATCAACTACCAAGATCTACTTTAACCCTCAGGCAAGCAACTTCAGCACAAAATCAATATTCCATGAATGGTATCACTACATGGCATCAATACTGGGAAGGGAGAAGACAAAGCAGGTTGTCAAGCAGGTTCTAGGTATAGATGTGCAGGGAGACCCTGACAGCGAAGAAGAGGCAGATATCTTTGCCCTGAAAGAAATGGAGAACATGCCTTCGATAACTATTAATAGAGAGGAAAACCAAGTTAATGGAAGTATGTCGCCTGAAGAATTGGTAGCTGTAAAGAGGCAGGAGTTGATGTTCGCTGGGCCAAGTAATGTATTTAGTGCAATCGACAGGCTCTACGAGCCCTTCACACAGTTCGCAAAGTTATCATCGAGCCAGCTCAATGCAATATACACACCTGAGATCCTTGGGACAGCTCTCGAAACAGGGTATGATGTTGCCCTTACACCTTTTGGCCAGGTTGTAGGCAACATACTGACATGGATAGTGCTTGCAGGAGTATCTACGCTCAGCTCTGTGGGTCAGTTTGACAGGATAGCCCTGAACGAGTGGGCCGCTCACCATGGCGCAAGGATAATCACTCTGGCAAACCCTGCATACCTCAGCGCTGCGATAGGAGGAGCTAAAGCTGCAGGCCAGGCAGCTGCAGTGGGAAAGGTGGATATGGTAGGGCGCCAGATGATCAAGAACCCAAGCCAGATATCTGGCCTCTTTAGAAGCCTGATGTCTGAAGTGCAGTCAACATTCTCCGGCATTGCAAGGGGTGGGGATGCAGCTGAGCAGCTTCCTCAGACTCCGCAGCAGCCTGAGAGCGAGCCGGGCCTCTTTCAGTAGCCTATAAGTGAAATACATAGACTTCGACAAGGGCTATGATAATAGCCATAAGGTTGCTTATGACCAACCATGTAATTCTGCTTTCGCCTTTTTTCATGTCCCTTAAATCTCTCTGCAAATCATTGATGGAAGTTTTCAGACTTTCGAGCTGGGCCTCAAGGACCACTATCTTCTGGTGATCTTCGAGGACCATCTCCCACAACCTGTTATCGTCCAAGGCACGTTGAGATAAAACCTTATTGGTTAAAAATATTAGCATTCTACCTAACGGTAGAGAAGAAGAATACTAAAAAACTAATTGTCAAAAAACAGGATTTACTTTGGGATTTTCCAGACTTTATGGTCCTTTACACTCAGGTCTATGTCTCCGTTGAACTCCTTGACTATTGCCTGGATCTCCTGTATCTGGCTTATTATCAGAGGGGCCTTCGCTTCAACGTAGATGTATGCTTTGTCTTCCCTGACTTCAAGCACATCCTCATATCCATGAAGTGCATATACCACGTCATCTATTGTAATGCTCTGCTCCTGCTGTGCTGGGGCTTCCTCTTCCTCCAAGTCCTGGGTGAATATTCTTGATGCACCTGTAACTCTCAGTATAGCTGCAACGAAAGCCCTTTTGTCAGCCATCTTGAGCACCTTGTTCTGCTGGCTGAATATCTCCCATGGTTCAAGAGCTACCCTCACCTGCTTTCTTCCATTTATCATTCTTTCCCCATAGGTCTTTGTGTCCTTGCCTACTGAATTTGCATCCACCCACTTGTAGGCAAACTGCAGCTCCCTTGAATTCGCAGCACCTACAGCCTCTCCCATGAGCTCGTTATCCTTGTAAAGGGAGCACTTTACCACGTAATGGAAGAACGGCTTATCTGGATCGGTTATCTCCTGGCTGCTGACTATTGTGCTTATAGGCCTGTAGCGGAAGCCTACTGTCAGAAGCTCCGCCCCTTCCTTTCTGAGGCTAGGTTTTGGAGTTCCTGGCAAAACGGAATAGTCTACTCCTTTTGTAAGGACTCTGCTGTAAAACTCCTGCAGGCCTTCCTTCAGCCTTGAGGCCCTTTCTATGTCTATTATCTCATGGGCTTCCTTCTCCACTATCTCTCCCTGGCTCAATCCTCTTTCACCTCCTTTTCATGCTTCCTTATCCACTCTTCGAGGATGGCATTGGCTTGCTTGGCTGGATCATAGCCCAGCTTGACCAGCTTGTCGTATATGTCTCGTCTTATGTATATGTTAGCCATCGAGATAAGAAGAAGAATATTAATATTTAAAGATTGCTAAATTTGCAGGCCTCTCTGGTGTATCTCTTCTATGATCTTGGCCTTTGCATCGCTTACCACTCTTTCGCTGTTTTTGGCCTGCTCGTATATCTGAAGCAGCTCGTCGTTGCTCATCTGCTTTAAGTCATTAGTTTGCTTCTGCTGAGGCTTCTGTTGCTGCACCTGTGCTTCAGGTGCGTTGCCTGTCCTCTTCGCAGTGACATAGCCTTCCTTGAAGCCCTGGGCTACAGGGGCTGCGACTTCCTTTATCCCATCCCTTAATGTCTTCCCGAACTCTTCCAGGCTCTTCCTTGCATACTTCTTGTCCTCCATGGCCTGTTTCTGCTCCCACACCCAGCGGTTGAACTCCTGCTGCTTGTCGAACTTCCACTTCTCCAGGTCAGTCTGCAGCTTTGTAACTTCTATGTTAGGCTCCCTTGACGCTAATCCAGCTTCCTTCATCTTGCTGATCAGCTGTATGCCATAGTCCAATGGGTCGCTCTCCTCCAGTGCTTTTATCCTCTCCATGAGGGTATTTGTAAGGTTGTTCTGAAGGTTGTTCACCTGCTCAAGCAGCACCTGGGTTAAGGAGCTCTCCTCAGGCTGCTTCCTGCTGACCATCTCCGCAACCTTGAGCGCTGTCTCATTCCCTTTATTTGCAACTTCGACCATCGCCTGCACTATTCCTTTGTCCTCTTTTGCTTCATCCTTCTGCATGTTTGGGAAGCTGAACGGTAAATACCTCATCTTCATTATTACGTTTCCAGCTTCATCCCTTACGGGCTTCCCTTCTTCATCCAGCACTGGCTCGTATTCAACCCCTCCGAACCCCATGCCTAATCCAAAAGGCATCTGGGAAGGCTCCTTCAGCAGGTTCTTCATCAGCATCGTCTCCTGGATCTTCTCTATCGATATCCCTTTCCCATCTGCCTGCTCTCCACCCATGCTGGCCATCATTTTTAAGGTAAGAATTTTCACCATCCTGTTAAGATACTTCTCAAAGTCGTCCTCTTCGCCTCCTTTGCCTTCTTCTTTCTGCTCCTGCTGAGGGGGCTGGAACCAGGGATACATCTGCTGCAGTGTCCTCAAGACTTGCTCAGAGCCTGGAGCTGCCAGAGGCAGGCCAGGGCCTATCTGCTCGCTGCCTATCTCGCTGAGATAATCATTCACAATCTGCGCACTCCTGATCCAGTTTATCCCTGCAGCCTGCAGCAGGCTGTAAAGGTACATGGGGTTGGAATCATAGAAGTCTATTCTCCTTTCAAACTTCTTCAGTATGTTTGGGATCTTTTCCCTGCTTACCCCTGCTGTCATCTCAAGAGTTTCTTTCAGAATTTGCGCATGTTCGCTTAATCCCTGCTGGCTCATCTGCGGTTGCTTGTAAACCTGCTCTGTATTTAAAGGTGAATTATCTGTCTTTGGCTCTTCACCCTCTATCATCTTCTTCAGCATTGGCACGCTTATGTGCAGTAGACGAACTATCTTGTTGTATCTATAGCCTTCATGGGCAAGTATTATAGCAATCTCCTTATCGCTCTTACCTTCTTTTCTTAGCTGGTCAAACCTTTCCTCTATGGGAATCTTGCCTTCTTCTTCTTCTGGTTCAGGTAAATCGCTCACGTTATTAACTTATCAGATGCACTATTTTAAGACTTCTTGTCAAGAGTCTTGCCAAGAAAAATCAAGAGTCTTGCCAAGACAGTTCAAGACTTCTTGGCAAGAAAAATCAAGAGTCTTGCCAAGAAAAATCAAGACTTTTTGTCAGGTCTTGAGCCTCTTGCAAGAAGCTCTTGTCAAGAGCTCCAAGAGCCTGATTTAGCTACAAACTGCCTTCTTGAACTGCAATAAGTTTTCTTGGCCAAGAAACTCCCTATATAGTATATAGTAAGGGGTCTTAAGGAGCTGCAAGAAGTCATCTGCTCCTTTGCCAGCTTTTGGGCGAATGGGCAGGCCTGTGCAACTCTGCTATAGAAGAAAAAGTATAAATAGTATTCTTGTTCTTCTTACCACGCTCGTGCGTATGCTCGTGGACGCATGCGCACGGGCGCCATGCTCAACTTCCGCAAAGTATGAGCGTGGTAAAAAACCGCACGGCTTCAACGGCGGGCGTGGTCGTTGAAGTCGTAAAGGCGCCGTCGCACGTGCACATGAGACCGTTGCGTTGCGGTGCGGTCTTAAGTGCACGGCAAAATCCACACGGCGTGTGTGCGGTGAGGCTCGGCGGGCTGGTCGCATTCGTGCATAGTCCGCACATGAGGATAGCTTCAGGTTGAGCTTCCCGTTATATCCCTACGGGAGAGGTAAGCTTTTGCCCCTCTACGATGGGTATCCCTCATAGGCTAGAGACCTCTATCGAGCCCCAGCGGCAAGAGCGGCAACGAGCCCCTAACTATTGATACTCCGTCCCGACGTGCGAGACAACCACACGCACGTCCCCCAGAGACTACCGAGGGGAGAGTTCAGGGGCAGAGAGCCGACTCTGCGGTAGTGAGGGCAACGGGTAGGTGTTCCAGAACCCTATAGCCTACCTGCGAAAGCTGGGGAACCGCTTCAGCGGTTAGCGTCGGCGTAGAGACCTGAAGCTAACAGAGACTACGGGATGTCAGCAACATCCGAAACCGTAATACCGAATGAAGCAGTAGAGGCTATCGCTACAGTAGCCCCTACAGCAGTGGAAATACTGAAGCTGGCGAACGAAAGATACAACGTTCACGTAAAGAACTTGCTCTACATCAGCCAGCAAAGAAAGGCTCTTTTCAAGCCATACCGTAAAGAACAGAGACCGTTCAGGAAAGAACTGAACACAGCCAGAAAACAGCTTGAAGAGCTTGAAGCAGATGCAGATGCCAGCGAATTCAAAGCCAAAATTCTAGCCATGCGAACAGCAAAAGGCAAAATCGCAGGAATTGAGAACGAAGCAGAGCAAAGGCTGAAGCCTATCCTTGAGCAACTAGACAAGCAGGAGGAGCAGGCTGAAGCAAGGATAGAGGAAATAGACGAAAAGATGCCTTCACTGCTAGGGGATGCAGTAGTGCAGTCTCTCATTCAGACACAGTAAATTTTTTTCTTCGGGATGAACAGCAAAGAAGATGCGATAGCAAGGCTGAAGGCTATTGCTGATGCACTCAAGGGAGCAAACACAAAGCAGAGCCAGGAAGTGCCAAAAGTGGAGCAGGGAGACCATGGTGTCTTGACAGAATTTGCCTTAGACGTGGCAACAATAGCAAGGATCCTCAGGCTGGCTAAGGCGATGAGGCTGGAAGAGCTGACCTTCTTCCTCCATGACAATGCGATGGAAGTAGATACAATGAACATAGACCATGTAACCCTGATGAATGCATGGATACCTCAGGAAAGAATGCAGAGGTTCAACAAAGGAAATCTTACTCATTTCACTGTAATCATAGAGAACATGCTGAAAGTTCTCGAGAAGTTCATCAAGGCTAATGCGAAGTTCACAATAGACCCAAAGAAGCCTGACACAATAAAGGTGGAGATGCTTGACAACAGCCCAATGAATGTAGTGTATGAACTGAACAATACTGACGGAAGAGAATATCCCAGGGCCCCATTGCCAAGGATACCTTTCACTGCTGAGATAGGAGTCAAAGGAGCATTGCTGAAGGAGCTATTTTCAGACTCAGGCAAAAGCGAGATAGCATTCGACGCTGACCCTGCAGATAATTCGTTCGTTGCTAAAGTGATAAGCGAAGAGGCAAGCTCAGAGGTGCCCATAAAAGAGCCTATGCTGACATTGCTGAACATCAAGGGAAATGAGAAGGTTCATGCAGTGTTTGGCTATGACTACCTCAAAGAATACACAAAGGCGATGAAGTTCAGCAAGGACGAAGAAATAACAATATTCTATGCATCCAAGCTGCCTATGAAGATAAGGCTCGACCTCAGGCCTGGCTACTTCGACTACTGGCTTGCTCCAAAGGTAGAGGACTGAAGCAAAGTTTATTCATTACCTGATATTTTTGATTCGGGGGGCAACGGCTCCTCTTCCGTAGGGAACCTGGGCCTGGGGGTATTCTGAACTATTCCTCCGACTCCGGGCCCAGGCTTAAGCTTATTATTTGGAAGAGCAGAGCTTGTGGTATGCAGTGGTTTGTGGATAATGGAGTATTGAAGCTTGCATGGGTCAGTGCTGATGATATGATTGATTTTTTAAATAAGGTTGTGGTGCCGAATGCAAAGGCGCTTGGGGTAAAAATTACAATAGAAAAAACGGAGCCAAAGCAGGCTGAGGTTGTAAGGCGCTAGATCCAGTGGAATGGATAGCCTGCTGAATAGCTGAGCAGGTATCCAAGGGCGAATGCCATTATCACAGCTACTGTATATTCTGCCAGGTCTTCTACGCCATTCCAGAGGAATGGGTTTCCTTCGTAGTATGGGTCAGCAAAGTACTCCTTCAGGAAGGCTATGACAAGTATCAGCACTGCTCCTAACACTGCATCCCCCACTGCCCAGCCGAAGAAAGAAGGTATTCCAAACCCCCAGGCTATATGCGCATCTGGGATACTATCTGTCCAGCGCCAGCAGCCACTTTGGGGGAAACCCCTTCTTTCCTGTTATCCAGATTTCTTTCATGCTCATAGCCTTCTCTTCAGCCCCTCAAGCCTTTCCTTTATCTTGTCAAGGATGCTTACAGTCCCTCCAGCAAGTATGCAGTCTATACCATCTAGGGCATCGACTATTGCCTGCTCATAGTTGCCTGCTTCAGCGTCAGCTATAGCCTGCTGGAAGTATTTTGAGCAGTTTGTTTGCCCCTGGCATGCTCCATAGCTATAGCTGTCTGAAAAGGGTAGAACGTCGAACGGAGCATCTGGCTCCACAGCAAGAAGCCAGGTGTTGAAGGTTGAAGGGTTTGGAGAATAGCCCTGCAAAGCGGTCTGCGTCTGCAAATCCCAGTCAATAACTCTCTGCTGGTCATAGCCTATACAGTAATTACCTGCCTGCAATGGCGTAACTTCGTACAGGCTTATCCCTGAAGGAGTCATCTGCTGAGAGAACCCTCCTTCGAGCATGCTCCATGACTCTCTTGGTGCCAGTGTGAATATGAAGCAGACAGTTGTGTTTTTTGTGCTTATGTCTTGTGGATTGCTATTTCCAAAGGTTACCAGGCCAAGAGGAGGTGCATTGTATAGTATGCCATTATCGTTCAGGGGAGCTATGTCCTTTGACCCATCCAGCCAGTCAACGCCGAAGTTGTCACTAGGATTTGCTGCCGAAGCACCTCTTCCATTGCTGTTTGCATAGTATACAGGCCAGATTGTGCGCCCAGAGCTATCCTCCTGGGCTATGCACCGCCGAAGTAGTAGCCGTTTCTAAGAAGGACTACAGAGTGTTGTTTTGTATCTGAGTTCTGAAACTTCCATACTACTACTCCGTTGGCCTGGTCATACCATGCCCATGAGACTGTTACATTAGCAGCTACGTGGATCGTTGCCTGCTTTGCGACCAGCTCAGCGTATGAGGTAATTCCTCTTGTTGCTATTGCATTCATTCTTTCTCCTTCTGTAAGGTTTCTTGGTTTCATCCAAGCGATTGCAGATAATCACCTTAATAAACTCGTATTTCTGAATGGTATGCAGAATGGCTAAAGTGCTTAAGCTGGATAAAACCACCTGGGCACTTCTCGTAATGATAGTTGGGCCTGTAGAATCCTTTGCCGTATTCCTGATAGGTCATTATCTCAGCGATGTAGCGCTTGCTTCAGCCCTTATCGCTCTTGTAAATTCAATAGCAGGAATACTGATCTGGTATTTCAATGCAGAGGAGCAGCAGGCTCCTGGTAATCCCCCGATTCCTTCCACAAACTCTATGCCAACAAACACATTTACATTGCATTACTCCCAGTCGACAGTATTTTACCCAAAATTTTCCTATACTCCTGAACAGCAAGAGCAAGACCGTCAGCAAGACGATAGCTAGCCCTCCATCCAATCTCCTTTGACTTTGTGTTGTCTACCAGAAGCATGTTCGGGTCTATGGGCCTGGGATTATGACCCCAGGTTATGTCGCCCCTGTAGTGTGTTATTGATTGCAGCTGCTTGACAACATCTCCACAGGAATATGCAGCGTCTGGGGCAAAGTTTATCGTCTGCCTGTATGCTTTCTCATTCTCAACTACGCTGAGGTATGCATTCACATGGTCCTGCCAGTACATCCACTGCCTTTCCGATTCTGGATAGCCATCAAACTTTATTTCTTTCTCATCCCTGAGCATCGAGATAATTGCTTTCTCTATGAAGTAGCCTGAGCTCTGCTCCGGCAGTGCCGGATTGCTTCTACCATAAGTATTTGTGCATCTCAGTATGGTATAGTTGAGCCCTCTTTCACCTGCTTCCTTAACCACTTCCTCTGCCCCCCTCTTCGATGCAGCATAAGGAGAGCTTGCTGCGTTTACTGAAAGATTGTCAGATTCTCGCCAGTATACCTTCTCCTTCGTATATGGATATACTTCTGCAGTTGATGCCATTATGAACTGCCTTACCCTTGTCGTTAGCGCTTCATGAACAACATTAGCAGTTCCAACCACGTTTGTATAATAATAGTTCCATGCATTTGAGTAGCTGAACCTTACGGGAGTCAGGGCAGCTAAATGTATGACTATCTTCGGGTTGCTGTGGACAAAAGGACCATGAGCATTTACCCTTATATCTCCTGTGACGTATTTTGCCCCTTCAACCCTGTTCCTGTCAAAATCGTCTCTATGAGTAGCGATGTATACGCTGTAGTGCTGCTTTATCAGTTGCCTTGCAAGCATGCTTCCTATGAACCCTGTCCCTCCAGTAATGAGAACGACTACCATCAGACCACCTTCTCTATGACCTCTTTCCATTTTCCTATCAGCTGAGGCCATGAGTATTTCTTTACATGCTCAAGCTGAGCTGAAGGGTCAAAAGGCTTCTCGAGCATCTGAACCATCTGCTCAGCCATGTCTGCGGGGTCAGCTACGTAGTCAAAGCTCCAGGTTGAAGGGTAGAGCTGATATGTAGCTGCATAAACTGCATAGTTACCGAACACTTCCCTGTAGACCGGCATATCGGTAACAAGCAGCTGCTTGCCTGCAGCTGCAGCCTCGAGCAGAGGCACAGATTGCCCTTCAGCTATTGATGCTGAGGCATAAATATCAAAACAGTTCACTATCGATGAAAGCTTCCACTCATCAATTCCCCAGCCCTTGTCATAGCCTGCAGGGAACAAAAGGTGCCCTGAAAGGCCAGCTGATCTTGCATGTGTTATCAGGTCATAATGGCCGAGCTCTGCGGTATGCAAATAAAGGTCCAGGTCAACCTTTCTAAGCGCTATTGCTGCTGCTTTGATCAGTATAGGCCATCCCTTTCTGTACTGGTCATTTATACCTATGGAGCCTACAAGCTTTCTGTCAGCCGCAAAGCCATAGTCCTCTTTACTTACCTGCTTTGGGTACCATATTGAAGGGTCATAACCTATGGGTATTGCATCAAGCTTATTTCCTGGCACTCCCTGGAAGAGAAGCTGCTCCTTTCCCCATTCTGTAAGTGCTACAACATGGTCTGCATGGTTGTTGCATGCGTCTATGAATTCCTGAGGCAGAGGCGCTCCCTGCACGGGAACCCACAGGATTACCTTTGCCCCTCTTCCAACAAGAGTATATGGGGCAGGGTAGTATTTCGGTATGTGTGCAAATGCATCTCTTATGTGAATTATCAGCTCAGGCTTTATCTCCCTTATCGACCTGTCTATGTTCTGCTGAGTTGAACCTGAGTAGACGGGAAGATAGCTGTTGCTGTCTACCCTGTGGTATAGAGGTGCAGAGCCGTGCTGGAAGCTGATGAAGGCTACTTCGTATCCTTCTTTCAGCAGATACTTTCCAAGCTGAGATGCAGCAACTCCGTATCCCGTGCTAAATGAGGGAGAATCAGATGCAATCGCTACCTTCATTGTTGAAATCCACGCACGTGGTTTTAAATACCATGATAAAAATATTCAAGAAGGAGGCCTGCAGATATCCCTGAACCTTATGTAGTTTATCAGCCTGTTGACCTCTGTCCTTGCTGCTTTTATGTTCGCAGGGGTGGGCTGTGAAAAGAGCTCCTGTATTATGATAGCTTCATTATGGATCAATGAGTCTATGTTCCTGCATATTGCTCCGTTTGTAGCGTTATCTGCTTCCCTGAGAAGCCTCATTATAGAGCTCCTTCTTGCGGTGGCTGCAGCAATGTTTGCAGCCTCTATCCCATGGGCTATCGCTGCTTCAAGCTGCTCCTGAGTCAGCTGCTGCATCGCAACTATTCGCATGCAAAGACTTTTACATGGGATAAAGATAACTCTTGCTGTGTCAAGGCGCATTATAGGGGAGGTTAAAGTCTTCAACAGGCCTGATGGGATATACTTTACATGCCTTTATTGCGACAAACAGCATTTATTGAAGAGCAAGGAAATAATCAGAGACCAGAAGGACTTCGGCATATCCATGAAGTTGCTGAGCTGGGATGGCTCATGGGTAACAATACCTTTGCAGGAGATAATGAATAAAGCACCCTGGCTTTTAACTTAGTGCAATGAAGTTTGCGTACAGCTTTCTGTATGCTGATAGCAGCTACCCTCCCGACTGGTACCTTGACTACATGAAGGAGTATATTGAAAATGCATTTCCGAGCTACGTAATGCAGTATCTACCAGGAAGCTACCTTACAGTCGAGCCTGCTGACTATGCCTATCTTCCTGAGGTTACACCATGGGACTGGAGAAGCTACTTTGAAAGGGTGAGGATGCAGGCCACATGGGGGCAGGATGCCTTCTTTGTGATATCCGATGTACCATATCAGCAGATCTCAGGCGGCTCCACAGCCGGGGAAGATTACTACCTTGCCCATCCGAACTGGGGCTGGGTTGGGATAGCAGGCTGGAGGCAGGTCGATTATATAGCTAGAGCATACTATAACAATGATAGATTCAAGGCAATGCAGCTTGGATTACCAAACAACAGAGGGATAAACAGCCTGGCTACAGTAGGCCATGAAATGACCCATGCAGTGCTGCTGAAGATGTACGGCATATCGAGAAGCGAGGAGATAGACGGGGGAGCATTATCAGGCATAGTCTACCTTGACGATGCTCTATTGCCAGTAAGCTATTCCAGGATGAAGTATGCAATGCAGAGAATTACTGATTCATTACCATACAGCGCCAATTTAGGGGCATATTCTATGAGTAGATCTTCTGCCGGAAGCGCTCTACGGTGCGATATATGTAGTTCATACCTTCTTCGCTGACATAAATCCCGTTCTCTCTGAGATAATTGGCAAGAAGAATTGTGAAGCGCTTGCTGTCCCACTTTATGAACCTCCTTATCCTCTTTGCCTTGTTGATGTAATAGAGGTAGCTGGGCTTGTACTTCTCTATCAATAGCAACAGGTCCTTATCTTCCTTTATGGCTCTCTCAAAAGCCTGCTGAGAGCTTAACTGCTCCCCGTCTCTTGTCACTATCGTGCTGTTGATGTATGAGAGGAGCTGAGGCGCAAGAACCTGGAAGACCAGCTCTGATATTGTCTCACTCACCTGCTCCTGAAGGGACTTCATTGCATCAATCAACCTCAAAGCAGGCTTTCTAACGTTTTTCCCTTCTTCACAAGCTCGACCTGCTTGTCAAGGTATTCCATATAGTGCAGTATTGCCTGCCTTATCCCTTCATCCAGCGTCATGTCAAGCAGCCACAGGTATTTTTTGAAGGCTATATCTATATCTTCAGGTATCTTTGCTTCTATCTTCACATGCTCCTGCCCTTTTGCACTGATCATGCTCATGATGCCTCCTTCACAGCCTTCAGTAATTCAACGAATTTAGGAAAGTATTCCATTATTGCCCTTTCAACGAATTCGCTCTCGCTCCACCCCATGCTGAGCAGTTTGAGGTCAAGCTGCTTCTTGAAGTTTTCATCTATGTATGCACTTATCCTGCGCTTGACCAAGGCTGCCTATGGACTAAATGCAGGTCTTAATAAAGACTTCAATGCTTAATATGTAACCTGATGAATTATGAAGCATGCAGACTCTACCTAACGGGGTTCAGATCCCCGATGGAGTTAATCCTGCTGCTGTTCAGAACAGGGAGATATCCTTCCTGAGCGGCAGGACACAGATACCAGGTTTTATAGACCTGAACGCAAGCGAAATAAGCCTCTTTGATGCAGACCTTAAGAGGCTAGCATTCCAGACTTCTCTGCAGAGAGACCTCTCTTCCCTACTGCTATCCCAGAGGGATGCCTTCCTCTTCGCAGCTTCAATAGCTAAGGCTCAGTTCAAGGGCCTGGCTTTTGGAGGACTGCTCAATGGAGGGGGCTACAACATGCAGCTGATAAGGCCGATAACAATACTCAGCAATGTGCCTGTGGCGCAGGGAGGAGGCGGAGGCACAGCAGTGCTCAACTGGGCAAGGAACTTCACAACCACGGGCTGGCAGGCTCTGTTTGGCAATGATTCCAACCAGGTAAGCCTTGGTGTAACTGGCTCTTCAACCACTGCAGTTACAACATATTCGAGAGTGATGATAGCTGCCCCATACATACTTTCCACAGGCGCTTCTCCGAAGTTTGTAGAGATAAGGCCAAGGGTTCTGAACACAGGCTACCCTGTATATCCATTGCACTGGCTGAAGATGACCAACCTGTTTGTTGCAAAGCTGCCAGGCATACTGCTTGCTCTGCCCAACGACTTCTTCGATATTGAGGCGAACATAGAGACTACAGGAGCGGATGAGCCCCAGCTCTTCGGATTGCAGTTCGTGACAAGCGACTACGCAGTCCTGGAGACTTAAGTTGCTGATGTAGGGAGGTGAAGAACACAGATGCCCTCTCCCGGATACATACAAGGACAGTATTTCACGTATGAGCAGCTGTATTCCTCTTCTGGCACTATAGTCTATGACCTCTATGCTCAGATACCCCAGGGCTCAGGAAGCATTACAGGCAGCATAACAGGAGCAGTGCTGAATACATCAAAGCTGACGGAAGTTGAGGAAGCGGTTACAACGGAGATACCTTCGGGATTCGTTGCTGCCCAGGTGGTAGGAAAAGGGAAGGCGCTTGGCACTCTGATAGGCAGCCTCTCTGGCAAAACTATAGTTGCCGGGCCGAATACACTTCTCATAAAGCTCTACACCGCAGCAAACACAGAGCCTGCTGCAGCAACGAACATAGTGGGCACTGTTGTAGCCCTGGTAAGGGGCAGATAACAGCAGAGCCAGGGAGCCTGACAACACAGAAAGGTGCTCCAAATGGATGTAACACACATCGATAAAAGCAGGATAGAGAAGTACTTCCTTAAGGAGAACTATCTTCTTTTACTTGGATTTCCAGGTGCTGATAGAGGAGAAGTCTATGTGCCATTAAGGGTGATAGCTAGAGAATACTTTGAGTTCATGTATGACCCGATACAGGAAGGCCAGATATCAACAAAAGTTCCTGCTGGCTCAGGGGCAAATGGGATAAGCGATTTAGGCTTCATAAGCCCCACAAGGCTCGGCTCCGTATTCTTAACTGGAAAGCCTTTCAACGCATTCTACATAAAGGACACAGACCAGGTATACCAGATGTTCTTTGGCATTAGCCCTTCAGCCCTGAGAATCTTCCTTGAAGCCCCTTCATCAACAGGCCAAAGAGACCTGGATATTGACAGGTGGGCTAACTCAAAGCTGCAGTTTGGCTACATAGATGGCTTTGACTCTCCATTGCTTTACCCAAGCCCTGAAAGCGAACTCATGATACCTCCTCAGTTCGATTTCAGTCTTGGCTATGGGAATCCCCTGCCTGAAGCTGTATCTCCTTTACTTTTGTTCCTTGTCAACAGGCTGAAGGTTGCTCTGGTATTGGATGTCCAGCTTGTGGAAAGGATGCTTGCAGGCTCTGTGCCTGTAGCAATAAAGACTGTAGGAGGGCTGAGCACCTATACCTACAACATTCCAAATGTATATCAGATACAGGGTATACCTCTTGATGCTAGTAGGCAGGAGATAGCCGCTGCACTGAACGTACCATTAACAGCCAGTTCTGCAACCCCAGCTGCAAGCCAGAGAAGAGGGATAGGGCCTCTCGTAAGGTATCCATAGGTGATGTTGCATGGTAGACACTGACAGACTGACAAAGGGCTTCAACATAGGCACAGTGCTGGGAACAATACTTGTAGCTCCTTACAACTACAGTGCAGAGATCTATGGGTTTCGCTATGCAAACCCCAATCCTCTGGCTACTGTCATGGCTGAACTTACAAGCCAGTCTTCTGGCACAATAACTGCAACGATAGATGAAGTTGTGCTTACTCCAGGGCAGCCTGTTGTAAGAGATTCTCTTGCTGAAAGGCCTTTAGCAGTGCTTCAGGCTGGAGATGCTCTCATGGGGGCTGTTATAGTCCCTACCGGCGCCGCAGGCTCAATAATGGGCGTCATAGTATACAAGTGGGTACCAGGAAGGCTGAAAGGGCAGTAGTGAGTGAATGAATGAATGAGCAATGTAGAGCAAGGGGTGCAGCAGGAGCTTGCAAAGCTGCTTGATGATTTTATCGCAGGGCTTCAGCAGCTGAGGCAGAGGCTTGCACCCTCTCCTCCTTCTCCTTCAGCAGCTGAACAGAAGAGATACAGAATACTGCCTGAGCAGGCAGCTATAAGCCCCCAGATAGTGCCTGCCCCTTCCATATTAACCCCGGAGCAGTTCAACAGGTTCCTTACAGAGTATCTTTCAGCCGGGGTGGTTGAGAGGCCTTTCACAGACCACGACTTCTTCGTCGCTTCAGAGCAGCTTAACAATATAGGTGCAACCACAGATTTGGGAAGGACTGTTGATTTCGTTATGGTCTCGCCTACAATAGATGCTCAGATAGAGTTTGACAGAGACATAAAAGCAACAACTCCTGTAATTTCAGGAGGTACAATATTCAGGTGGAACCTGAGGGTAAGGACAATACACCACAAGGCTGTATCAACAACCCTTACAGGCCAGCTGTATGTGTGGGTGGCATGGTTCTAGGAGCTGTGATGTAGGCAGATGCCAGTAGGAGATGTTGTTGGCTTTGCTGTGATAGCAGGGTCAAGGATAATTTTACCTGCTGAAATAGCCACAATAGACGCTTCAGCCCAGATACCTGCAATAGCTACCATAGGGACAATACAGTTTGCAAACATTAGCGTTGGAACAGTAGAAGTAGGGACGATAAGCGTACTGCTGGAGGCAGGGACTGTAGGTACAATACTTTCTGGCTATGTAACAGCCACGATAGCAGGAGGCGCAATAGGAAGCGTAGGCGCAATAGCTACAATAGGGACTTTGCGGGCAGGGAATGTTTCTGCAACTATACTTTCAGGCCACCTTGACTATGTAGGCACCATAGTTGGAACAATAAGGCCAATTGAATCTGTAGGGACAATAGGTACCATCCAGTCAGGGAATGTCAGTGCAAGCATAACAGGAGGGATACTGCAGGATATAGCTACCATAGGCACAATAGTTTCAGGCTACGTAAGCGCAGACAGGATATTCAAACAGACCAATGTGGTTACAAGCGCTTTCACAGGCTCCTTTGTTGGCACTACCATAGGAACACTGCTTGCCCAGAACCTGCAGGATCTTGTTGTGGACGCTGTATATGGAACAGTTCTCACAGGGTCAATACAGACTTCAGTTGTAGGTGTCGAGCCTCGGACAGGGGTCAAGACTTCTACGATTGTAGCTGGTTCATGGTTTGCAGGAACACTGGTGACAGGGCAAAGGCTTGTTGCTGCTGGGCCGCTGGGCGCTGAAGTAGCTGTAGTGGTCGCAGCTACAGGGACTGTTCAGGGTGTATGGGTTACGGCACAACAAGCGAGCGGTCCATAGGGTGTTAGTTACGATACAATTAATAAAACATCTCTGTTTATTCATTATTCAATGCCATATAAAGACCCTGAAAAAGAACGTACAAACCACAGAGAACGAGACCGTCGCTGGAGGCAGAGGCATCCAGAGTATAATAAAAAAGACTACTGGAGGAATCCTGAAAAGCACCGTGAATGGGTTAGAAGATATAGGCAGAGATTAAAAATGGAAGTCCTTTCGCATTACGGCAATGGTATTCCTCAATGCGCTTGTTGTGGAGAGAAGACGTTGCAGTTCTTAACCATAGACCATATCAATGGTGGCGGGAGAAGGGAGAAGGTATCTGACACCCGATTGAGGGCTGGATCACCAATGTATGCCAGGCTGAAAAGATTAGGCTATCCCCCAGGGTTTCAGGTGCTCTGCTTCAATTGTAATTGTGCAAAAGGATTCTATGGAGTATGCCCCCATAAGCAAGGTGAGGCGAGCGGTCCATGAGTTTAGCAATAGCTGACAACAGGCTTCTTCCTGCACTTCTCCCCCCATTTTCGATAGCTGCAGGCGCAAGCCCTTTCACATGGACCAATGCATTAGGGGTTAGGGTTCTCATAGTTGTGAGCGGAGGGATTGTTACCGCAATCTCGATAACAAGGCTCGGCATATCAACAAGCCTGGGATTGACTTCAGGCTCGTTTATCCTTGACCCTGGCGATAGCATAACAGTAACTTATACAGCAGCTCCGAGCATGGTAGGAATTCCAGTATGAGGGGAGTAGAGGTTGGCAATAACAGTAGATTCATCGGTCTTTTCAGGTTCTTTAACAAGCCCTCCTACTACTGTATCAATAACCACTCATGGTTCTAATGAATTACTTGTCGTAATAGCTGATGTAGATATAGCAGGAACCCCAAGCCCTTCTGTTTCATCAAGCCCTTCTTTATCATGGACTACTAAATATAATGTTAACGTAGGGAATGGATGCCTAAGCAACTGGGTATTTGTTGCATATGCCGTTGCAGCCAGTGCAGGCACATACAGCATAACGGTGAATGTGCCAGGAGCTGCTTATGTTGATGTTGCCGTAGTTACCCTCGCAGGTGCAAATAACAGCTCTCCTTTCGACCCAAATAGTACATTGCCTGCATATGGCGGGACAACCGCTATATCTTTTTCCGTCACAATCAGCACTACCAATGCAAACGCCATAGTTCTCATGGCAGGAGGAACATGCCATGGTAACATAAGTAACTTCAGCACCTCTTTTGGTTCAACTACCTTAATAGGAAATGGGGGCTACTCTGGATTTGCATATATTATAGCGTCGGGCACATTATCAGGCGCTACAGTCACAGAAAATCTTGGCAGTTCCGACGGAGTCGGATTGTTTGTCTTTGCTATTGACCCTGCAGGAGCGCCTCCCCCGCCTCCCCCGCCTCCCCCTCATAGTCTTGCGCCAGGAACTCTTTATTACGTACCAGTTACATTAACGAACAATCAATCCACGCCTACCCCAGCAAACTATACAGCTAAGATAGCGGTGAATCAGTCAAATTATTCTTCATACCTTGCTTCTGATTTATCAAACGTCAACTGGCAGGACGGGAATGGTAACATATTAAATTCATGGAGGGAAGCAGGAACAAGCAATACAGGCACAGATGCACTATACTGGGTCAATCTTGGCAGCCTGACTGTTCCAGCCAATGGTTCTTTGACGATTTATCTCTGCTTCTATGCTACAACCCAGAATGTTCTGAATACTACGAATACTGGTGTTGCTCCCCAGTTAACAAGCACTTATGGTCAGTATGACAACGGAATAAATGTCTTCCAGTTCTATGATAATTTTGCAGGAACAAGCCTTTCAAGTAAGTGGTCTTCTTTTGGCTATGGCGCACCAACGTTAACCGTAAACAACGGCCTTACGATCAGCCAGACAGGAACCAACTGGGGTGGGGTTATTGCCGCTTATTCCCCTCCTTCTACAGGTGTTGTAATAGAAAGTCTTACAAAATACACGACAATACAGAGATTCACCCAAGCAATCACACAAAGCAACGGAGCTGGTAATTACAATGGCCCCTCTCCAGGCTATGGGTCGGGATGGACAGATACAGGCTCTGCTACTGTTAATAGAATTATCCGGTTTGACTCTACAACTGAAACCGTACTTGCATCTTCATCAAATTCAGTAAACTCAAACACTTTCTACCTTCTTGGATTGTCATGGGCTTCAGGAGGAACTCTCAACCTTTATAATAACTACAGTGTGTGGGTAACGGCAACAGATACAACATACACATCCTTCAGTTATCTGTCTCTGACAGTATGGAATCCCGGTGTATATTTTGTTCAGTGGGTCAGAGCAAGATTATATCCTCCCAATGGCACAGACCCTTCAGTATCTTTTGGCAGCATAGCTACGGCAGCTTCCTTCTCTTTATCAGTCCAATTTTCCCCTGCCTACGTTGCCCAAGGAGAGCAGCTGACTGAAGATATAATAGCAACACTGGTAGCTGGAAGTCCTGGCCAGGTGAGCTATTCAATATCTGGCCTGCCTCCTAAAGCGACAGCAAGCTTCAGCCCACCTTCGTGCACCCCTACATGTCTAACTCTATTGACAGTAAACATAGATCCATCAACGCCTTTAGGCACATATAACACTACAATTACAGGCACTTCATCATCGACAGGAGCAACAGCAACTGTTCAGCTTGTAATTGTCGTTGTAGCATCAACTGCAAAGGTTGCTGAAGTGAACTGTGCCCCGTACATACCTCCTTCCCTTTCTGAAGTCCAGCAGCAGAAGCTGATAATTCCAGCTACGAGGCCTTTGCGATTGCCTCCTGAGAAGTTTACAAAGCTCCCTCCTGCCATTGACCCTGCAATTCCCTGCTACGTAGCATCTCCGATAGAGATAGGCATAGACCTGTATGTCTATGGCTCAGGCCCTTTGCAGGGAGTTACAGTAAGGATGGTAAAGGAAAATTCTCCCTTCATAGTAAAAAATACAGATAGCAATGGACATGTCAGTTTTGAAGCTGCTGACTTCATAAGCCCCAGGAGTGGTTTACCTGTTGATTTCTTTCACCTTGACATACTACCCCAGGATGGGATACATGCGTGCGCATGGGTGAATGCAAACATTAAAGGGCCATCAAAGCTTGAAGTTACCCTTGTAACTAACCCCCCTCCGAACATTGCTTTACCTTTGCAGTTCAGGAATGATACCCCTAACACACTTTACGTATTCAATTCTGGCGAGTCTTTATGCCCGAGCAGTGCTGCGCTTACAGGAGGAAGGCTTGATTTCATTCCTGCCTCTGACCCGACATATGTCTTCGTTGCAGACCTGAAGCAGGTCCCAGGGCTCAGGTTTGTGGGAGGAGGGATACTGCTTAAGAGCTCAGGAGTCTATCAGCAAGTACAGCCTTTCCAGGCTCCTCCCGCATTCCCTGGCTCTGGTGCTGAATTCCCGAGCGGTTTAGCCCTTCTTTACTATACAGGCATAATAGCATATATAGGGAATACTACAAGCCAGTATCTCTGCCAGATTGATTCAAGGGGCTTTGTTCTTTTCAGAAGTGTTCTTGGGACAGTTACTGTGCCTTTGCTCGATGGGATGAACTATTCAACCAATGGAACCATCTCTGGCAATACCGTTAATTTAGCGGCAGGCCAGACAGTGCTCTTCTATCCTCCTGCCATGCTATCTCCTCCTGTGCTTGGAAATTATTTCACTGCTGATATAGAGCAGGCAGTAGGAGCACAGGTGCAGTTAACTCTGACAACAGGCACCACTGTAAGCTTTTATGTCCAGGCGGGCAAATCCAGTACGGTATTCTACGTCTACAACCCAGGCTTTTCCTCCTCAAATAACTGGATCAACGATACACCTCTGACATATGCAAGATATAGAAATAATGGGCATGTAAACCAGCCGGGCTATCCCATATTCTGTATTCACTGGTCATGGAGGCAGTACGATGCTGATGGCACATCTCTCGCTTCAGACCCGTTCTCAGACCTCTTCATGTATCCAACTCCTGTATACATGGACGACCCCAATGTTGTAACGTGGAAGGGAGGTAATTTCCTTCCCATCATGATAAAGGCAATACAGCAATCAGCTTTACCTTCAGGGTTCGATTTTGGGTTTGCATATCAAATTGCTCATTATGACTCAAGCAAGACATTAAGGTACTACAGAAGAGCTGCAGTTGTTTTTGGGGACCAGAGCCCGGTATGGAAGGTCAAGGTGTATTCATATGTCAATGCACAGACAAATGTATACAATTATGATGAAGGAGGCAATACAACAGGCTATTCACATGCATCATACCTGACAAGAGGAGAGTCAGGAAATCTTAATTCAGGCTACATGGTCTATAATGGGTCATGGATATCTGGAACCTGGAGCTCTTCAGGCTATACATGGCTTGATGGATACTGGGCAGCAAGAGTTACCTTGCCTCCTGTCTCTCCTGCAGTTGCTACATTATACATTTACTCAAAGTATAATGTAGCAGGTTCAACAGAGGCTCCAGTCCCTGCAGATGGAACTTACAGAATATCTCATTATCCAACTTTCACGTACATTCTTCAATATTTCAACGTCTGGGCAGATGTTACTATACCAGCAGGATGGAGTGGGGGATTAGAAACAGAGTTCTGGTATGCAGAGACAGATACATATGAAGCAAGCCCTCCAAAGCCTACGTTTACTTCAAATACAGCATGGATAGATGGTTTCTTCTGATGGCAACAATATGGGTTATAAGGGATTCAGTCATAAATAAGCAGCAGGTTCAGAAGCAGATTCAGCTTGGGATGCTGGACAAAATGGTCCAGCAGGGAAATGCCATAGCAATAATAGGCACTTTGCAGTTGAACAGCTTCCCTCTCATAGATGACAGCCATGGCAACACTGTAGAGCTTCTCATCGAGGCAAGGCAGGGCTATGACCATGCCTTTCTTGTATGCGATAAGAACGGGAATGACTGGCTTATGGCTGATCCAGCAGGATATAAAGCAATAGATGCAGACTACTTTGCAATTGCTGACTAGTTTATCAATTGTTCTAGACTGTCAAGTAAATAAGAGAGC
>Ga0209062_1001331_pt1 | contig 45688 bp, 41 predicted proteins | sample Coa_R2_2_FD_187158 | JGI IMG/M metagenome (GOLD analysis project Ga0209062, IMG submission 187158) | Surface soil microbial communities from Centralia Pennsylvania, which are recovering from an underground coalmine fire - Coalmine... | ecosystem: Environmental > Terrestrial > Soil > Unclassified...
CCACACTGGTATTGCCGGCGTAGCACCGAATTGCAAGATCGTTGCCGTTCGAATTTCGGATAATAATGGCCAGCTTACAGCCGCTTACGAAGGATTGCATTGGGCCTCGAACTATTGCGCACAGCATGCCGCGCGTGCGGTCATCAATAATTCGTGGGGTGGTCGTTCCGACGCGGAAGCATTACCGTTCGCTTCTATTTTCCCGCAGGAGATCACAGCTCGTGGGCAAGTCTGTGTGGCCTCTGCTGGTAATTATCATATGGATAATGATGTGACGCCATTTTATCCCGCCTGCGTGCCGGGCGTACTTTCCGTTGGTGCAACTGGTAAGAATGGTCAGCCGACATCCTTTACCCATTACGGTCGCAGCGTGCTTGTTTATGCTCCCGGCGACAATATTTACACGACTGATCTGGGCAGCCAGAATAACGAGTATACCGATCCGCAGAACGGTGTTGCCGGCACCAGTTTTTCAGGACCCATCGTAGCAGGTGTTGTGGGCCTCGTAATGTCGCAGTACCCGAATCTTTCGCCGGATGCGGTGAAGCAGCGCATTATTCAATCATGCGACCGGATTCCGAATGCGGATACATTATTGTATCATGGCAGAGTAAATGCCGCAAATGCCATCGCTTCCCCTACTAACCCTCTTCTCGCCGTTCAGGACTACTTGGTTGGTACTGATACACTTGGTACATTGAAGGATATTGGTTCGTCGAATTCTCTTATAGTCGATTTCGTAAATCTTTCGACGAGTGGTTCCAATCTGACCGCGCAGATCATTCCCGGAGGAGGTTATACGTGGCTTGGATACGATGCACGTTATCCGGCCTTGTGGCCGAACACAGTGCTTGGTAATATTGGAAACCTCGAAACGCGCTCATGGAATTTAGATATCATTCGTACCGGAGAATATTCTGAAGGTTCGATCCCGGTTTATTTCCGTGTTACAGGACCTAATTACCTCGATACACTGCACATCCAGGTGCCGCTTACCAAGCAGTCGGGTATGACACACCGCTTGCTCGTACAGCATGCGACGTGTGTAAAGCAGGTCGATGCGCGGACCGGATGGGCCGGTTTCGGTTACTACCTGAATTATCACGATCCCGAAAAAAATACAGACTCGGTGATCCTCGTCAGCCAATATTCCGTCCGCAACGATACCGGATGGACGATCCCTGCCGATATCGATGATGGTTCGAATCCAGCAACAACGGTCGATGCGATCGACGCGCAGCATGCGTGGTTTGGTGGCGCATCGACCACTCAGGAGCCGATAGTGATGTTTACCGCGGACGGTGGTAATAGTTGGAATGTATCACATCCTTCCACGCCGATTCGAAGCATTCATTTCACCAGTGCAAATAACGGAATGATCGTAGGCGAATCGAATGGCCGCTGGCAGATCTATAACTCCAATGATGGCGGCCAAAGCTGGACGATGGGGTCTGCTTCTGCCGCAAATCCAAACGAGTATAGTTTTACGAATGGAGCATTCTGGAATGGCACATACGGATGGATCGGCACGAACCAGGGCCAGGTATACTATACGGCGAACAATGGCGCGAGCTGGATTCCGATCAGATTGCAAAATGGCACCAACAAGCAGGTGAACGTGATGAACGTCGGATTCTCGACGGATAACTCTACGGGTTATGCTTCGGTCCGTGCTTATGGTTCAAGTGTGGATAGTGCCGGTCTCTTTTTCTCGCAGACTCACGGCGCTGCCTGGAGCCTTTACACGAAAGCTCCGGCGGGTTTCATCCCGTATGGTGTATCCTTCTTGCCAGGGACAACAACCGCAGTTATCACGTCAAATCAAGGCGTCTTTACGCTTAAATCGCCGCAGGATTCGCTTCAATATCTTGCCGCTCCTGCATCGTGGAATGCTCGGGGCAGCGTTATTAGCGCTGGCGGGAATTCCGGATCGTACACGATCAGCGCTGTTTCGGATGCATCGGGTATTGTAGATTATAATGTAGGCGGTTCGGCAGTCCATTCGAACAGCAACAGGACTGCTTCAGAACTTTCGATCGCTAACTCACCCAATCCATTCTCGAATTCGACGCTCGTTTACTTTACTTTGTCGCAAGACGAGCAGGTGCGCATTCGCGTGACGGATGTATTAGGACGCGAAGTTTCTGACGTGTATGATGGTGTACTTTCCATCGGACCACATGCGATGCAGGTCGAATTGCGGGACACTCCCAACGGTATCTATCATTGTACGATCGATACCGAATCCGGCGAACACTCAGAGAAGAGCATCGTGCTTATGCGATAAGGGGGTTTTCATAAGAGATGCTGTGTGTCAATAAAGACGCACAGCATTTTCTTTTAACAGAAATAGCGGAGCCTGAAAGTTCGGGTGATGAACTTCATAAAACGAATTGTGTGTGGCAAAGATATTAAGTTCATCGCCGACGAGCGACACCGCCATCACGGAATCCTGCGTTGTATCGCGATAGAGTACGGCGAGGTTATTTACCATTACGCGACCAATGAGAGGACGGCTGAGGTTGTAAAAGCTCATCGCTTCCTCAGGCGATCGCTGCTTTTGAATGAACGTAGTATCGATGCCGCCGCCGTGAACGTGTAGCCGTGCGCTGATCTCCTGTGCAGTTTCTGGAATATAGATATGAGCATTTTGCTCGTTATCCGTTCTTGTGACGATCGGATCTTCTACCAAATTGCAGGACTTGCATTCGATCGTAAGCTTGCGTGAACTGAAGCGATCGAGAGAATCCGATGTACGATAAAGATGGACGACAATAGAATCGCCTACCCACCGGTGTTGGCCGATATGATAAACATCGGGATTACCATCACTGCCGCAACCAAAGAGGAGCGCAGAGAGGACCGTTAATAGTGCATAGTGTTTAAGGTCGAGGACACAACGCGTTACCCGTTCGATCAATCTACTTCCCCATGCCCTAAACCTCGTAAGCATATTCTTTGAAATGATAAGTCACTCCTGCACTTGTACGGCTTCCGCTTCAACGAAGCCTTCTTGTCCATCGACCGTAACAGAATAAAGATCACCTTCGTGTGCTAACAATGGGATCGTACTCCCTTGTGGCAATATTTTTAGTACCTCACGCTTTGTTTTATCCTTATAGACGGCCACCCCCTCGGGGGCTGTTACCTTGATCGTCGCAACCTTTTTCGGTGCTTTTTCGACGGTTTCAGTATTTTCTACAGTATGTTTTTGCTCGGCGTTCGATTCAACCGGTGCCGTAACCGGGCGATAATGTCGTGTCGCGAGCCGGCGCATGGTCGGATGTTCTTCTGCTGTTCCAGTGCCTGGCAGATCTAACGTATCGCGATGACCCAGTGAGTAGAGTGTAAGCTTCACTCCTTCAGCGGAAGGAATGAGATATTGCGCTGCTGAGCGATCGTCGAAATGCTCGACAAGCTGTCTGCCTCCGATCTCACAATCGGGACAATCGATGATCAGGCTGTCTCGTCGAGGATCCCAACGGTGGGCACCCCGTCCGCCTATTGCGACCGAAAGCGTATCACTCGTTCGGCTTGCTTCGAGCTTAGCAGGGATATAATAGGTGCAGCCCGTGAGGCTCGTGCTAAGGAAGATCGTAAATGCAGCAGAAAATATTAGCATCGCGCGAGCCACATTCACTCTATAAAATAACCGCTTTATGTTTGCTTCCAACCGTTTCATACCAGAGAAGAAAAGTTAGTGAAGTGGATCGAGAAATTCGACGATTCGTATCGTATCGATCGGGTGAAGTGTTTCGAGCAGCTTGCCTTTTCGCCACACGTCATTTACCTTAAAGTATCCGTACACACCCTTAGCAAAAACAACGCTATCCATTTGAATGACCTGTTGGGTATCGGGAAGATATCGCTGTCCTTCGCCACGAGCTAACGCACGGTCCAGTTCAAGCCTGGATGTATAAACGTTTGGTGATACGAACAACTCGACTTCCTGCGGTAACTCCAGAACGATCGTGCTGGGCCGATGTGATACTTGTGGGGTGGTTCGAGATGAATCGACCGTCGCGGCCGGTTCATTCGGATGCCCGGAAAAGATCAGATAAACTACGATCGCGATAATGAGTACCGCAACCGGCAACGCCCACTTTTTTAGCGGCGATCTTCTTCGGCGACGTTCCGCTTCTGTGATCGTCTCTTCTTTTCGCGCGACCCCACGCGAGGCATGTAATTGCGCAGAACGCTGTAACGAATCTCCGAGTATTTCGAGGTCAGCCGTAGTATATTGTACACCTTTTTGCTCGGCGACTCGCAATATATTCGGCATGTGAACGATCGTTCGCGAGACGGCATAATCGAGCGTCATCATCGCAAAATTCGGGTCGCCGATCGGCTCTTCCGATCGAAATTCACGTACGGGAGAGGTGAAAAGCGCGATAAGGGTGACGCGCGGCTCGGCGGATTCGATCACCTCCGCTTGCGGTATAGTAGAATAACGTTCGTTCGTCACTTCCGCTGTGGCATGTTCCAGTACCAGGCCATCCAAGGTGCTCGCTAATTCGGCGAACGCCTTTACGAGTGTGGCATGGGGGTTATCAAAAAAAATGCGGGTCCCTGGAGCAGGGTGGTTCGTACCGTTTGATGTATCGATCTCAGCAGTGGAAGGTGCATCGCCTTGCCACCGGCCTGTCTTGGAAACTTGTACAATGCCACCATACGGGTACATGGCCACCAACGAAACCCCATGCGACCAGACCAGTGCAAAATGGTCGCGCTCTTCGGAGAGTGGCCGGCGAATAAGTGAGACCGAGTCCCGTGAGTGAGCGCAATATTGCCGTACCGATTCCTCGATCTTACGAAATGCTCGTTCGTTCTCCTCCTGGAGAAACGCCGGACCGATCACTCGAACAACAGATGCCAATGCGACTTGCTATTAATTATCGAGAAGCAGTATTTCTTCGTATCCATGGACGGGAGTTTTGCAACCTCGCGTCTCTGTTAGACCCCAGGAGAAAGAGATAACAAGCCATTTCGAAGGGCGAATAAGGGATCATGCTTACGACCGCTCTTCCTATTGGATTATAGAAGTTCGCCCTCTTTTGGGATGCGAATTTCGCTCCAGTAGTTGAACTCGTTACTGTCAGCTCATCAGCGTGGAATAACCGTGCCATACGGACAAGTAAATAGATAAGGCCAACCCTGCAAAATTAGGCACTTTTGGGTGCCCGATCAAGCATTCTGACTAAAATCGACATTTTTTGTGCTATACCTCGTCGCTACACCCATCGGTAATCTGGAAGATATTTCATTACGAGCAATTCGGGTGCTTCAGGAAGCCGATATTGTGGCGTGCGAAGATACACGGCACGCCCGAGTCCTTTTCGAACGTCACGGCATTCGCCCTCGACGGCTCATCAGCTACCATTCCCACAACGAACAATCGCGAGCGGTCGAGCTATCGGAAGATCTTGCGACCGGTGCAACGGTTGCGATCGTAACCGATGCCGGTACTCCCGGCATATCGGACCCGGCATGGGCGATCGTGAAAGAGGCCATCAAACTGGGTATCGAGGTCGTGCCGGTGCCGGGAGCCTGTGCAGCGATCGCTGCTTTAAGTGCCAGCGGAATGGATACCACTCGCTTCGCCTTCGAAGGGTTTTTGCCGTTAAAAAAAGGTCGTCGTAAGCGGCTCATCCAGATAGCAAATGAAGATCGAACGGTCGTTATCTATGAATCACCACACCGCATTAAGCGGCTGCTCGAAGAATTAGGCTTGGTCTGCGGCCCCGCACGCACGGTTGCATTGGCTCGTGAAATTACGAAAGTACACGAAGAATTCGTGCGCGGTACGATCTCCGAAGTTTTGGCCTCCGTCGAAAAGCGATTCCCGGAATCGGTGAAAGGGGAATGCGTAGTCATCCTTAGTGGCCGGGCGAAAGGGGAAGAACTTGTCGAAGAAGTTATGGTTGAAGAAGATGAGGCCTTATAACCTGTGATGGAAGTTATACATCGGAAGGAATAAACAATATGGAATATCGCCGTCTTTTGATTGTAGTTGTCATTTCGCTTCTGTCACTCACAGCATGCGCGCAAAAGCCTGCCACTTCTGGAAATGCTGTTTCGGGTAATCCGACGGGTCTCGATCTATCGATGTATCCTAAGGCGAATGATAAAGTTGAGAAGAGCGATGCCGCATGGCGAGCGCAACTTTCGCCGGAAGCCTTTAGCGTAATGCGCGAAGCTGGCACGGAGCGGCCATTCACTGGCTTATTGCTCAACGAGCATGGCAATGGAATTTTCGTTTGTGCCGCCTGTGGCAACCCATTGTTCAGCTCGTCAGCGAAATTTGAGTCAGGCACTGGCTGGCCAAGTTTCTGGGCTCCGATCGAACCCGGCCGTGTAGTGCAAAAAGGCGATGACTCTTATGGTATGGAACGTACCGAAATTCTATGTGCTCGGTGTGGCTCTCATTTAGGGCATGTGTTCGACGATGGCCCGAAGCCGACCGGTCTGCGCTATTGCATGAACTCGGTGGCCTTGAAGTTTGACAAAAAATAATTAGCCTTCGAATTCTTCTTGCTCTAATTTCTTACGCACTCGTGCGCGTACGGCTTGTTCCAGCACGGCGGACATCGTGACGATCAATGCAAACGTTGGCCAATATCGGGCAGCCGAGCGGTAGCCAAAATAGATCTCGAGTCCTAACAGCGCCACCGCGAAAATACCCAGTGAGCTCAAGCCGATGGTAACGGCCAGGTTACCGCGGTTCGGTCGCCGCTGCTGTGCAAAAGGCATCCGAGGTGCCATCATGATATAGAGCTGGAAGAGAAGTCCGGCAATCGCTCCAAGCACGAGCACGTGTTCGATGGCATGATAGACGGGCATAAAAAAGCTGAACGTGATCGCCAGCACGATCATATAGGGAAGTATAAGCGATATCAATAAAGCATTGCGAACTGCCAGCAATAACTTCGCGCGGTCGAGCGGTGCCGAAAAAAATATCCATGCCGCTTTATAGTTTGCGGATTGCGATACATTCTGCATGAGCATCATCGGCATTAATAGCGCGATCATGTATAACAGATTAGCCCTCGCTACCTGCTTTATGCTCGCCGTAAATGGATCGCCTACGCCACCGCTCATGATGGCTATAAATAAATAGACAAAGGTTAAAGGCAGTGTTGCCAAAAGCTGCATCCTGAATTTTGTATCGTATCGGAACTGAGCCCTCAGGAGCATAAAGACGGCCCGCGCTTCGAAGGAACGAGCAAAGCGAGTGTAAGTGCGAAAGAGAAAGCCACCACCAATCGCATGTGCTGCGCGATCGCTAGCGTTCTTCTCTTTTGTGCTAGTCGATGCAGAAGCGGAAAGCTCTGAAATTTCATTCTGATAATGCTTGCCAAGCAAAAGATGCGATGCCGCTGCAACCAATACGAGCAGCGCGATCGAGCCGATTGCTAATGGCACATAGATGCCCGAGGTAACTCCAGTTACAATGCCCGCAAGGGATGCGAACCAGAACGCAGGCAGCAGCGCGAGCAACGGCTCCGTCGTTATATTGAACGTATGAAAGTCGAACGAGTATTCAGCACGGGTAAGCAGTACAAAGCTCATCGCTACTACGAACGAGCCAAGAAATTGCACATACCCCATCATTCTGGTGATGACCGATGGCTTAAGCCTGCGCAGCATTAGGCCATACAGCGCAATGACGGTCATTGCCGCACCGACGCTAGTAAGTATTGATACTACAAGAAAGGCAAGATTAGCGAAGAGGTCTGGCCGAAAAAAGAATTGAAGTCCGATGAATGGCCCAATAGAGACGAGAAATCCGATCGTTGTAGTATAGGTGATGAGGACTGCGAGTCGTGAGAAGAAGAATGTTTCGCTTCCCACGGGCAGCATCGAAATGATCTGTGATTCGTCCGGCGAGAGGAATCCTGTGCCGAAGGACAAGAAAATATTGCTCGCGCTGATGAAGGCGACATAGAGCATAAAGAATCCAGCGGCTGTGACATACGCGTCGCCGGAAAAATTATGAGCGAACAGCCGGATCGAAAACGCACCAATTCCCAGATAGCTTACCATCGTCCAGTAGGCCCAGGAGCGGCTCATTTTTTTTCGGCTCGAACGCATCCGTAAACTGGCCGAGCGCCATTCGCTTTTAAGCGCAAATCGCGTGAGAATCCTTACCTGACGAAAATCGACCGAGCCAAACATAGAAGGAAAGAGCTATTGTGAAAGGGCGCGAAGAATGTCTTCCGTGGAGCGCTCAATATCGGCGCCGCCTGTCAGGCGATGGAATGCGCGTTCGAGCGAAAGTTCGCCAGATTCCTGCAGCAATTCGGAAGGAGTACCGATCGCCGCTAATGTTCCGTGATTGATGATCGCGATGCGATCGCACAAACGCTCGACGACATCGAGGACATGCGAGCAGAAAAAGATCGTCTTGCCGCCTTCATGCGCATACTTGCGAAGTACCTCCTTAAAGATGAGCGCAGCATTGGCATCGAGTCCGGAAAGCGGTTCATCCAGGATGAGCACTTCGGGGTTGTGTATGAGTGCAGCGATCAGCAGGACTTTCTGCTTCATTCCCTTCGAGAACTCGGCGAGCAGTTTCTTACGATCGGCTTTTGAAAGTTCGAACAACGTGAATAGCTCTTCCCGGCGCTCTGCCAATTTATCAGGATCGAGATGCCGAAGAGTGCCGGCAAGATCGAGATATTCATCGGCGGTCAAGCTCTCGTAGAGTATTGCGTTTTCCGGTACGTAGCCAATGCGTTTCTTTACCTCGATCGGCTCTTCGACGACGTCGAATCCGGCAATGCGGACAACGCCAGTCGTCGGTTGCATAAGGCCCGTCAGGACCTTAACCGTCGACGATTTGCCTGCTCCGTTCGGACCAAGCAACGCAAATATTTCTCCCGATGGTATTTGAACCGAAAGGTCATCTACGGCAAGCGTATCGCCATAGCTTTTACTTAAATGAAGAATGTCGATCAATGTTGCTCGGGCATTTTAATTCGGACAACCAGATCTGCAGGGTTAAGGTCGATATGAGTGTACTCCATCGTTAACTTGTTCTGCCCTGCAGTTGCTTCGATATGCTGGGGAATAGACATACCATTGACAAGTGCCGGTTCCCCAAACCGGACCGTAACATTGGGTGCGGGAGCATTTCGCGTCGGATCGACAATGCCGTTCCATCTGCGATAGCGAACGAGCGAGAGGTTCGGTATCGAGGAGTCGCTGGTAAGCGTACCGGAAAGATCGAGGGAGGATGTCGTATATCGTACCGGGTCCTGGATCACTAATATATGATGATTGCCGTTGGAATATAATTGAAGTGAATCAGCACTGTTGAGATCATCTGCCGGTAATCCGTAGATGATATCACTCATAGCCGTTAGCGATACCCCACGCAGACGAGTAAGCTCTTCCAGCGAGTGAGTGTCGGTAGCCCCTCGCATTGTTTCACCATGGAGGATATCATAAAATTGATATTCTTGCGGAGAAGCGAGAAATTTTGCAACATTGATCCCGAATGGGCCGTATACGCTGACGCTTAGCGAATCGATACGCGCGTTCGTTTGCTCCGCGAGCCGTTTGCTCTTCATCGAAAAGCTGGCAGAATTCGACTCACCATTTTGATCGACGGTAATATCACCGGAGACATTCATCGAATGCGCGAGCGCCCGCCGTGCTTCGAGCCAGGATCGAATTAAAGGAATAGCAGAAGTACTCGTTTCGACGTGCACCGGTACGGTGCTCGTTGTCGTGCGTGGTGCGGATGCACACCCTGTAAGCGCCGCTATGGCAGCGGTGATTATTAATACTATGGTAATTCGAAAAGCGGACATGAACGAACTCTACGTGATTTGTGAAAAAAGTAACAAATCTTCGAAAACAGCATGACTATACAGTAACAAACCAAAATTGTCCATTTGACCATGCACCGCGCTGCACGCGACCTAGCGAAGAAAAGTACGTTTTGTGCAAAACCCAGCTTTTCAACCGATGGCATTCAAATGGACATAATAGCATAATACACGCCCCGTTGAAGGGTTTAGTGAACAGAATCTAAGATAATCGTATCGATAAACTGAAGTAATAACGGCATGATGGCTGATTCGGATTTTTGCAGCGCATTCGAATCGGCCACCATCCCGAATCGGACGAATAGTTTAGTTTCAACGTCGTCAATATATTCACCTATAATAGTTAGAATGAAATCAATAATCACTTTCACCAGCGCTGCTCTTATCGTTGCGGGCTCCATATTGTTTGCCCCTATGGCTCACGCACAATTCTCGCATGCGGTTGTCGTTATGACTGGCACCGTGATCTCGGAAGAGAATGCGAAACCGACGTCGGTTAAAGTCAGTATCCGCGAGGCGGGCGACACAGCGCGCGAAATCACGCGCAGCACGTCGAACAGCCAAACGGGTAAGTATCTCGTCGTATTGCAACCCGGTAAAAAATACTGGGTACATTTGGAAGGTGATTCGATCCTGACGCAGGACGTGCTGGTTAGCACCCCGCCGGTCGATCACACTGAAAAGCTCACGCAGGACTTCACGGTCACAATGCGTGAGGTGGAAGCAACCAAGCAAACGCCACAGCAATCGACGAACTAAGAGTGTCCAATCCCTACTATCAGCTCATGGTTGCTGGTAGTAAAAATCAGAAGCAGCAGAACAAAGAACGCAGGCCCACCCACAAGGTGGGCTTCCGTTTTTTATAACTATTTGCATCGCACACCCCCTCCTCAGAGTGAAGCGATGAGGAGGGGGCAGGGGGTGGAGTCGTGGGGATTATTGCACTGGTGAGGTGACAACGAATTTCACCGCCTCTTCCCCAGCAACCCACCCTGTTGAATACGCCGCTTGCAAGTTATAGCCCCCAATCTCACCGGCAATATCGAGCATTTCTCCGGCAAAGAAGAGTCCGGAATGCAGGCGCGACATCATCGTTTTTGGGTCGACCTCTTTTAAGTCAACACCGCCGGCGGTTACTTCGCCGCGATCGATCGGTATTTCGCTTACTTCGCCAAAATCGTAATCCGTAAGTGCAGTTGTTAAATGGTCGCGCTCCGAGCGTGTGAGTGCATTCCATTTACGATCGAGAGGAATGTCAGCTTGCTTCAATACGTAAGGCACGAAAGCGTTTGGAAGCAATCCTTCTAACCACGTCTTTACGTGCTGGAGCGAGCCAGATTGTTGCTCGTCGATAAGCAGAGCACGAATTTCTTCTGTAGTGCGATTAAGTAGATTCGCGTGGATCGAAATCAAGTCGTTCTCAAAGTGCATTGCCGCTTCCCGGCTGAGATCGAGTGCGGCCGGACCCGATAAGCCACGATGAGTTATGAGAATATCTCCGTACGCTTGCGCAAGCGATCTATTCCCTTTTGTGACGGAGAGTACAGCATTACGTATCGCCACACCGACGAGATCCTGATGAGGCTTCTGCTTAAGATAGATCGGTGCGAGCGCTGCTCGAAGCGGTACGATCATATGACCAAGCCTCGCTGCGAAATCGATTCCGTCGCCGGTTGTGCCCACTTTGCGATAACTTGTACCACCCGTAGCTAGAATTACAGCATCTGCTTCAAACGTATTATCATTGATGGTGAGTAGCCAGCAGTTATCACTTCGCTCTATCGATTCAACTCGCGACTTTGTATGAATAACTACCTGTGCTTCCCTAAGCTCAGCTTCAAAGGCGACGAGCACGTCCTCAGCCCGGCTCGATGTAGGAAACACTCGTCCGTTCTCGCGAACATACCATTCAACGCCGCGCCTACGGAGCATGTCGAGAATGTCATTGTTGGTGAAGCGGTACATCGCATGTTTGAGGAAGCGTGCTTCTTTAATATGAGGGAATCCATCCTGAAGCACTTCTTCTACCGACCCTGCATGAGTGATGTTGCATTTGCCTCCACCTGAGATCAGTATCTTAATCCCCAATCGCGGATTGCGCTCGAAGAGATGCACCTCCACACTCGCATCCAGCGATTTCGCAGCTTTACCCGCTGCTAACGCCGAGCAAATGCCGCCCGCACCTCCGCCGATGATTGCAATTTTTGGGATCATCAGAGAGAGAACAGTTCTAACGAACCGATTAGCTCAATCGAAAAGCCCTGTCTCTCCACTTCTCCTAAAATGCTTCACCGTTAGCCCCCGCCCCCGCTCGTTCAATCCCAGCCGCTTGCACGTTTTATCAAAGAGGTCTTCGATGTACTTCGCATAACCACCGGTGCCGGACATCCGCGAGCCGAATTCAGGATCATTCATGTTGCCATCGCGCACCATACGAATGCGTGTCATTATTTTTTTCGCTTCGAGCGGTACGTTCTTTTCAAGCCATTCTTCAAAAATGGATTTAACAGCGAACGGTAACCGCACAATGTTATAACCGGCACTCGTCGCACCGGCCTCACGCGAGGTGCGAAGTATGGCCGGTATTTCTTCATCATTGAGTCCCGGAATAACAGGGCCGATCATCACGCCAGCCGGTACACCAGCATCGTTGAGCGTTTTCATTGCCTGCAGGCGTCGTTCGGGTGTTGGTGTGCGCGGCTCAAGTTTGCGGGCAAGCTTCCGGTCGAGCGTCGTGACCGAAAAGTGAATCGCGATAAGATCGAGCTTCGCCATCTCGCTAAGAATATCGACGTCGCGTAAGATGAGCGTGTTCTTCGTCACAATTCCCACTGGATTTCTGAATTCCAGTAATACCTCCAGGATTTGCCGGGTGATTCTGAATTCCCGTTCCGCGGGCTGATAGCAATCCGTATTGCCGCTCATCATGATTACCTGCGGCTTCCACGATTTGCGGGAAAATTCTTCGCGAAGCAATTTTGCCGCGTCATGTTTCACCATGATCTTCGACTCGAAGTCGATACCGGCATTGAACCCGAGATATTCGTGTGATGGTCGGGCATAACAATAGGCGCACCCATGCTCGCAGCCTCGGTATGCGTTAATAGAGTAGCTAAAACCGAGGTCCGGACTGTCATTCTTAGCCAGGATGGACTTCGTTGTATCCTCGAGAAATTGGGTTTGAACGACCGGCAATTCGATGTGGTCGGGAGAATCCCAGCCGTCATCGAATGCTTCGAGAGAGGTCGTTTCGAACCGGTTTTGGGGCCGGAGTTCGGTCCCGCGTGACGTGCTCATAAGAAAAAGGTGCTCCTAATATTGAGAACAAGATAGCAATAAAAAAGCGCAGTGAGTGGAAGTTAATAAAGCGCACGTCTGTTCATGGCCGTAATGACGTGGGAGGATCTGGTAAGTATTTGTGGTAAGAACGGCCTTACCGTCGATGAGTCGGCGTTGCCGCTTTTGCGGAAATATGCCGATGAATTGCTTTCGTGGAATTCAAAGATCAATCTCATCTCGCGTAAGGACGAAGATCACATCCTCGATCGCCACATTTTGCATTCGCTCGTACTTCGAATGCCAACTATTTGCGATTATGATTTTTCCAATAAACGCGTAGCCGACCTCGGTACTGGTGGTGGCATGCCCGGCATTCCATTTAAGATCGTAACCTCGTCTGCCGAAGTCACGCTTATTGATTCGATTCAAAAAAAGATTATTGCTTGCTCTGCTATGATCGCAGAGCTTAAGCTGAATGGTATTTCTGCGGTCGTGGGGCGCGCTGAAGAATTGGCGAAGCAAAAAGAATATGCTCATTCCTTCGATGTCATTATTTCGCGAGCTGTCGCCCCTATGGATGAGCTGGTAAAATGGGGACGAGGATTGCTAAAGACCGGTGGCGCTCTATTCTCGCTTAAAGGTGGCGACTTAACTGAGGAAATTAAGCGTACTAGGCGACTTAACTATATCGTGAGCGTTGAAGAAATACCCTTGAGTCTTGCCGGATTTGATAATTTTGTAACGGAAGATAAAAAGCTCGTTAAGGCTGTGTTTGGACCGTAAGTAGACGGCACCAAAGTTCTACCTTTCCTGCTATTCTATGGCGATGAGTCCCGAAAGCGCCAGAAATTCCACTGACCGAATCAATATTATAAACATCGCGCTGATGCTATTGTCGGCGCTTCTGGCGTACGCGTGGCCGTTCTATCTGTTCCTGGTCGCTTATGCCGTCCTTGGGCCTCTCCATTATCTAACGGAAATATCGTGGTTGCACGATCATCAGTATTACACCAGCCGCAAATCGGATGCGCTGTTTCTCCTCGTTATCGGTGTGTTATATGGCGCGATGGTCGTCTTGGGTTACAGTGCATTGAAGATCATACCGAATATGATCCTTCTGGCGTTGGTTGGCTCATTCATTCTGGTATTTACTGCTAATTGGTTTGCTCGAATTGCGCTGATCGTTGCGGGGAGTGCGTTGGTATTTATCGTCCCGATGAGCTTAAGCACCTTGATCGTAGCAATGATGCTGCTCACCATCTTTCACGTCTTCGTCTTTACCGGATGTTTTATTCTCATCGGTTCAATGCGATCACACAGTAGATCAGGTTATATCTCGTTTAGTGTGTTCGTTGCAGTTGCCCTCTTTTTGTTATTATTCCGATCGCTGCCCTCGGGCGGTGTCGCCGATAGCTTTGTCGTTCAGCATTATGGCCGAGGATTTGGCGACGTTAATGTCGTATTGTTGCGCGCTTTTAACGCTTCTCCGCTCGGGGTTACAGCGAGTGATCCGTTCGAATTTTCAGCCGGTGCCGTGGCCATTATGCGGTTTATCGCGTTTGCCTATCTCTATCATTATTTGAACTGGTTCTCTAAAACGAAGATCATCCGTTGGCACGAAGTTTCGAAGTTGCGGATGGGCTTGGTATTAAGCCTATGGATCGCAGCCGTTATCTTCTACTTTATAGATTATGACCTCGGCTTGCGGGTTCTGTTTACGTTAAGTGCGTTACACGTGCTCTTGGAGTTTCCGCTCGACGTGCGAACCATGTTAGGAATTGTAACACATTTCGGTAAGCGCGTAAAATCCGTCGGAGTTCGATTAGAACCGGCGCAATAACTGTTAAGAAGTTGACCTGGATAAGCTATGATCGCGTATCATAGCTCTTGTTACTCACCATGAAGTCTGTTATCTTCTCGTTTGCCACACACAACCATCAGCCGCTTGGCAACTTCGATCATATTTTCGAAGAATCCTACGAGCGCTCGTACCGGCCATTCTTCGAACTTGCTGCAAATTACCCGATCCGCTTTGCTACGCACTTTACCGGTATCTTGCTGGAATGGATGGAAGCACATCATCCGGATCATATCGTACGCATACGGGAGATGGCTTCGAGTGGTAAGCTCGAGTTGATCTCCGGGGGATATTTCGAGCCGATTCTTTCGGTCATTCCACGACAGGATCAACAGGCGCAAATATCGTTGCTCTCGCAGAAGATCGCTCAGCTATTTGGCACAGAACCGCAAGGAATGTGGCTGGCCGAGCGGGTATGGGAGCAACCGCTTGCTTCGGTATTGAATGAAGCCGGCATCCGCTACGTCTTACTCGACGATACCCATTTCCTCCATGCCGGACTGCGTGAGCGCGACCTCAACGGTTATTATCTTACCGAGGATAGGGGCAAAACATTAGCGGTCTTCCCGATCTCCAAGCAACTCCGCTATACCATACCGTTCGCTAACGTCGATGAGACGCTGCGCGTGTTGGGTGATGCGGCGAGCGAATCCGGTACTAACGTGGTAACGTTCGCCGATGATGGAGAGAAATTCGGTGTCTGGCCGAGGACCTACGATCACGTTTATCGCGACGGCTGGCTGGAGGAATTTTTCCGTAAGATCTCGGAGAATTCGCATTGGATTCGGATGCTGCCGCCAGGCGAAGTATTAAAGCAGGTCAAGCCCATCGGCAGAATTTATTTGCCGAATGCGAGCTATGAGGAGATGATGCAGTGGTCCTTGCCGACGACCGAGGCATTCGAATCCTACGAGCAACTGGTGCATGCCTTCGATAAAAATAGTGCGGAGTGGCAGTGGCAACGCCCGTTCATTCGTGGTGGGTATTGGCGAAATTTCTTTGTCAAGTATCCAGAGGCAAATCACCTGCATAAACACATGCTTCGCACGAGTGCGCGTGCTGCAAAGCTAAAGAAGCAAGACGCAGCGGCCATCGATCAACTATTGCGCGCGCAATGTAACGATCCGTATTGGCACGGAGTCTTTGGTGGTATCTATCTTTCGAACTTGCGTCACGCGAATTACACAGCGCTTGTCGCTGCTGATGCGTTGCTCGACAAAGCTGAAAAACTAAAGGGGATACGAGTCGAAACGGGTGATATTGATTGTGATGGTTCGAATGAGGTCGTCCTCGAATCCAAAATGCTTTCCCTCTACTGCAAGCCGGAACAGGGAGGAATGCTCGCCGAGATCGACTTTAAACCGCGCAGCTTTCACGCAACTAATATCATATCGCGGCATAAAGAAGCATATCATTCGAAAATAACGCAAGCTGTTCATGCCGATGATGACCAGAACGCCGCGTCGATCCACGACCGCATCGAAGCGAAGGAACGAGGGCTCGAAAAGCTGATCGTTTACGATCCGTATCGTCATGGCTGTCTTATCGAGCATATACTTTGGCACGGCATCTCATTAGAGGATCTCCGTTCGATGAATTTCTTCCATCATGCCACGAGCTTTGTTACTTCGGCATTTGACTGGGGTTGGATAGAAGAGGAAAAGACGCTCGAGCTAACCGCCGTCGCGGCAGGAATTAAATTGGTCAAAAAGGTACAACTTTCGACGAAAAGTGACCTTAAAGTGACCTACCGGCTTACGAACGAATCGGGCACGACGCTTCGTTTTCAATTTGCTTCCGAATGGGCGTTCAATCTGCTTGCCGGTGCTGCTTCGGACCGATATTATGAGGCGAATGGCGAGAAGCTGTCGGATTCAAATTTGAATAGTTCGGGAGTGATCGCTGAGAGCAAAAATCTGCGCTTGGTAGATGAATATTTGAAGCTCGCGATCGACGTTCGTCCAGAGGCCGCACAAGAGGTCGCTCGATTTCCGATCGAATCGGTCTCGATGAGTGAAGGCGGGTTCGAGCGAATATACCAGGGCTCGATCGTCATGCCGATATGGAACGTTGAGCTTGCTCCGGATGGCACGTGGGATGCCTCACTTCAAGTGAAGTTCGAAGAGTTATAAATGGCACAGAGAAGAATTTATCGTACACGGTCGCTGCCAGTCCAGATCGATCTTCCGGACCGGCCGCGTATTTCTGTTGTCATTCCGACGAAGAATGAGGAGAAGCTCCTCGAAACATGTCTTCAGCAATTCACTCCAGCAATAAAGAACCGATATCGTATCGAGATCATCGTTAGCGATGGCGGCTCGACGGACGATACAATAGGTATTGCCACCGCATACGCCGATTTTATCGCGACCCACGAGCTCGACCGGCGACAAACCATTGCGGAAGGACGCAACCGTGGTGCCGAGCTTGCGCATGCCGATCTGTTGATGTTCCTTAATGCGGATACGATCATTGCTGACATTGAAAAGTTTTTAGAACGAGCACTACAACGTTTCGCAGTGGATGAGTCGCTTTCAGCGATCGCAACACGTGTGGAAGTAATGCCGCACGTGCGCAAAGGAAGCGACGTCCTGTTTCATGCGTATTTCAATCGCTACGTAAAGATAGCGAATGGTATCGGCCTTGGTATGGGCCGCGGCGAGTGCCAGATCGTTCGCCGCAAAGCGTTCGAAGCGTTGAATGGATATAACGCCACCATGGCGGCAGGCGAAGATTTCGATCTGTATCGGCGGCTTCGATCCATTGGCAAAGTGAAGTACGATGGCAAACTGCTCGTCTATGAGTCGCCTCGCCGCTACCGCAAGTACGGCTACATGCATGTGTACTTCGATTGGATCCGTAACGGCTGGGCGGTGTTATTCCGCCACCGATCGTCGGACCAGGTGTGGGAAGAGGTTCGCTAACTACCTGTCTAAAGATTCTCTCGCGTGACCTTTCAACGAATCATCGCGTATCTCATTGCGATGGTATGGCCAGCAGCTATTGCAGTGGCACAGATGAGTTCGTCGACCTTCTCCGGTCATGTTCGCGATGCCTCTACCCATGAAGCGCTGGCGGGTGCTCGAATAGAGCTTCGAGATTTGCATCGTGGTGCGATCTCGGATATTTCCGGTGATTTCACCATTAAGAATTTGCCTGCGGGCGCGATCGATGTCGAAGTGCATCTGCTGGGATATACGGTCGAGAAGCAGATAGTACTGTTAGCCCAAGGATTGGAGACAAAGGTTACATTCGATCTTCATTCTGCGGTAGTCCAGGGAAAAGAGATCACTATCGAAAGTGAACGAGAGCGAGAGATCGAAAAGACCAGCGTTAGTCGCATCACTCTCACACCGAACATAATTGAGCAGGTACCTGCCGTAGGCGGTGAAAGCGATCTCTTCCGCGTGCTTCAGCTTATGCCTGGTGTGAAAGCGCTAAACGAAGTATCGAGCGGACTTTATATCCGCGGCGGCCCTCCCGACCAGAACCTCATCCTGCTCGATAATAATGTTGTCTATAATCCCTCGCACTTATTCGGCTTTTTCTCGACCTTCAACACCGATGCTATTAAGGATGTCGATCTGATCAAAGGCGGCTATCCGCCGGAATATGGAGGGCGATTAACCGGTGTCCTCAATGTGACGACACGAGAAGGGGACCGAAACGAGGTACACGGCAAGACGTCGATCAGCCTTATCAGTGCACGGCAAACACTCGAATTTCCGTTGCCGTCTGGCTCCATGCTTGTTTCCGGACGCCGCACGTACATCGACGCTTTCCTTAATGCAGTGAATGCCGATAAGATCTTTGGTGATTCTACTCAACTGCCGCGCTATTATTTCTATGATCTTAATGCAAAGATCGATGAGGACCTGGGTGCTTCCGATCGCCTAAGCGTTAGCGGCTATCTTGGTGCCGACCATTTGCTCTATCCCTCGAATGGCTTCGTCGATATCACACTTACCTGGGGCAATCAACTCGCCAGTGCTGAATGGACGCACATCTTCTCCGATAACGTATATGCCCGTACTTTCGCTGGGTATAGCGCTTACTCGTCATCATCCAGTGGGACGATCACAGCAAACCCGTTCGAGTTCGATAATGGCATTCAGGAATTGTCTTTAAAAGAAGATGTCGATTGGCGATTGAATACGAAGAATGACGTTCGCTTCGGAGCTGGGCTTTCTCAATTTAAATTCCATTTTTTTAATCGGTTAGGCTCGACCAATCAGGCATTGAATGACACGGGCGGTGTACCGAAATACGTCTCTGCTTATATGCAACATGAGTGGCAGCCAACCGACCGCATCACGGCGACGTATGGTCTTCGTGCTGAACTGTTGGATCTCGCAAATGCTGTTACGTTCGACCCGCGGCTGACGATAGCCTATCAATTGAATCCCTCGTGGACGCTCAAAGCTTCCACCGGTATTTACCATCAGTTCTTGCATCTCGTTACTGCCGGCGATTTCGCGTTCTTCGATCTTTGGATTCCAGGTACGGCTCCGCTTCCGCCGAGTATGAGCACACAGTATATTCTGGGCATTAGTGGCTATCCTGCCGATCCGTATTTCGTCTCCTGTGAAGCCTATTATAAGAAGCTGAATAATATTGTCGAATATAACGAGACGAAATTCCTGTCGAATAATATCGAAGAGATCTTTCCGCGTGGTACTGGCGAAGCTTATGGAATTGAGCTTTTCCTGCGGGAGCGTGTAAATGATTTTACCGGCTGGATCGGCTATACGCTCTCCAGGGTGACCGAAAATATTCCGGCCATGAATAATGGCGAGACGTTCTATCCAAAGTACGACCAGCGTAATGATATACAGCTTGTGCTGAGTTATAAACTATCCGATCGCTGGACCGTTGGCGCAACGTGGACCTATGCAACCGGTCAGGCTTACACCGCCGATCTCGGATATTACCGCACCGCTTTTGATGAGATCGGCTTCGAGCACGATCTGGAAATTCCCGGAGCGATGGGTGCACAACGTTTACCAGATTACCACAGAGCTGACGCAAGCCTAACGTATGCGTTCAAATTTTTTGGCAAGGATGCCAAGGCATCGCTCGATATTTTCAATATCTATAGTCACCGTAATGTATGGTTTAGGGTTGTCGATACCAAGATGCAGCCGCCGGTCGTTTCGGACGTGACATTACTTCCCATTATTCCTACACTTGGAATGGAGGTAACATACTAATGAAGAATGAAGAATTAAGAATGAATAGTGAAGGGTTGGGAAGAGCGTGCTATCCTTATGCCTTAAACTCTTATTTTGTAAATCCGGCCGCTTTGGTTGCGATCCTTCTATTATGGGCGGGTTGCACGAGCGTCAATGAGTCGGCATATACGCCGCAGTTGGTCGTGCAAGGATACTTGTATGCCAATGAACCGTTCGATTCGATCGTCGTGCGAAGAACGATACCTATCGGGTCGACTGGCGATAACGATCGTGTTAGCGGAGCGCTCGTTGTTATTTCAAGCGATGCCGGGGGCGATACGCTTCGCGAGGATGTGTCGTCCAGCCGTGCTGCAGGCCGCTATATAGCAAAAGACAGTATAATTATACAACCGGGGAAGACGTACAATCTGCTGGTACAGGTGTCGGGATATCCTACGGTTACATCTTCGACAACGGTGCCATTTGCTATTCATCTCGATTCGGCGACCTATCGAGGTCGCAGGCTTTCGATTACAGCAATTGACACTGTGGTCTATCCGGTGATCGTCGATAGCTTACAATCGCCAAGCGTGCATTTGTGGTGGTCGTCCAGTTCTAACGCTGCCGGCTATGCACTCGAGGCGTTATCGCTCGATCCGAACGCGGATACGATCAAAGACCTCATTACCGGTCAGCTTCAGGATACTTCCGCGAATGGCCGATATCACTTCTTTATCCTATCGACGAACGAGGAAGTGTTGTGGCCGCAGTTTACCCGGTTTGGACTGAATGCTGTTCGCGCTCTTGCGATCGACCGAAATTTCGAAGACTTTATTCTTGGCCTGTATCTCTCTGGTTCGCAATTCAACAATAATACGCTTCACGTACAGGGTGGCCTCGGCATCTTTGGAAGCGCAGCGAGGACGAGTAAACTGGTGTATTTAGAATGAGGGTTTTAAAACCTCACATACGCCTTCACGCTAAAATCGCCAACGTTCGATGGAGTTAGTCCAAGACCATACGCGGCGCCATAGGACAAGCTAAACCCGAGGCCATGTACTTCACCGAGCGGCTCGCAGGCAACGCCGATCTGGCCCGAGAGGAGCGTGGCGGAGCCGAGTCCGCCAGAAGTTGGTGTAGTCCATATTCCGTAATACCCGACACCAACTTGAGGTTCGAGCAGGCCATCGAAGAATTTCACTGGTATCCATGTAAGTTGGAAGCCAAGCGATTTAGGAGAAGAGAACATCTGCGAGAATATCTGCGGATGGTCGTAATCGAGATATGGTGCGCCGGCATACAGATATCCGAACGAGACATCGAATGATAGTGCCGGACGGTTCGCCTCAATTCCAATAAAGAAATTATCGCCGGCTACACTACCGATGCCAACACCGATACGCCCATGCACATCGGCGATAGTACTTTTTTTGTTTGCGAGTACGATCGTTTCTAATCTCTGTTTTTCTCGCTCTGCCGCTTCGCGCGCGGCATTATCGCGGTCGTCCTTGATCTGAATTTCCGCGTTCTGTTGCTGCAGCTCGCGGACCATAGCCGCATAATCGATCTGCTTGCGTCCAACTTTTAAGGTGTCACCGCTTCCTAACCGGCTGCCGCTAACAAAGACGACAGGCGCCGTCTTATTAAAGGAATGCGTCTCGCTATAGAGCACTTTGCCAGTGCCAGGTTCTGTGGCCGTAAAGCGATAGCGATAAGGTCCAGTCGAGAACTTTGACATATCGATCTCGGCCAAATAATCGGCCGGTTGACGAAGAGTGTCGACGATGGTGCGCGGATGGGCCGTATCAACGACACTTAACAATTCTACTTTTGCCAGGCAGGTCTGAGCGACCGAGTAAGGAATCGATAGCCGCTCGGAAATATCGGAGATCGTTTGTGTACCCAGGCCAAACGACAGCCGATGACCCTCTAAAATTATATGCTCCTCGATAAAGCGCGAAAAGTCGTCGTAGAAATCGAGTACAGAATTATCTTCGAGTTGGACGATATACTTACCTTTGGCGAGCGGTTCGTTCGCTAAACGAAGAAAGACCGGCTCATCGACCTTTGCCGAAAATTCCTTCGCAAACCGTTCGAGACGTACCGACGCATCGGTGTGGTTCGATTCGATCATTCGTTCGATCACGACGTAATAGCGCATCGAGTCGGGAGCGCCTACGATCGGAAGGGGAAGTACCCCGAGGTTGATCGTGTAGGATGCTTCATCGCCTCCAAGCGCTTTCGAAATATTGCTGACCATCGGAAGGGCCAGTGGTGTGCGCGCCGAACCGATATAATACATGATCGGCTGCTCGCCATAGATACGTGAGGAAGTGTCAGGCCCGGTAGAACCGTGGCTAAAATACTGAGGACGAAGATGGAAGCTTGCCTCGTAAAGTGCATCGCGCGAGGTAGCGCTTAACCGAGCATAATTTGCCTCGGTACGAAGAAGCTCGGGCCGAAAGTTTGGTCCCAGGTCATTCCACGCTTTTCGGATCCGATTGGTAATAAGATCTTCGATCGACGCATCGTCCGATGCATCAACGTCGCGATAGCGTTCAGGAGTTGGAGGAGTTACCCGGGCTTGCTGGGTATTCGAATGTTGAGCGTTAGCAGTTCGACCCACACATAGTATCAACGCAAAAAGCACGGGCACGATAACCGTGCTCGTGCAATGGGCCGCTATGGATCGAAGCTTACGCACGGGTGTCCGAAGAAACGAAGTATCTGGGGCGCCTCAGAGGCGATCGCGGCTCGAAACCACGATCTCGCGTTTCTCGGCTGCGTTTAAAATCTTTGTATAACGTCGCGATAGCATCACATCCTCAGGATTCGTCGTCTGCTCGGGTTGAGCGGCGGGCTTAGCCTGTGCGGAGGCGGCATTCTGCGCATACGATGGAGCTGCAGCTTGACGCACTTGGGTCAGTACCGCATGATGCGTGCTGTGCGTTTTCGTAACCACTTCGGTTGCTGGCTGTTCCGGCTGTGCTGTCGGCGTAGGAGCGATGGTCTGTGGCGCCTCTATCGACGATTGCTGCGGAGCAGCTGCCATTTGATGCGGAGCAGCGTGGTCGTCGGCAGTATGCGTAACAAGCCACGTCGTGCCGATCGCAAGAAGCAATACTAATGCTGCAACGCTCGGGCGAAGTACCCAGCGCTTCATGCGACGGCCAGTAATAATAGTCTGCACAGCAGGGCGATCATCGAGGAAGCGAGCGGGCTCGGCTTTTTCCGTGATAGACTCGAGAAGCTGTTCGAGGCGGACTCGTGTCCGATCATCCAGGCCCTCGGAAAGCTGGAAGCGCTCGTCTTCACGGCTTACGCGGATCGCGCCGCGCACGACCAGGTATTCGCGAAGCAGCATTCGCGCCTCTTCCGAGTGAGAAAGCCGTTCGAAAAGAACTACTTCGAGCTCTTTGCGAACGAGTTCGCCATCGAGATACTGAACGATCAACTCTTCGGTCGTTGTAGCACCGTTCGTCATCATCTCGTTTTCATGCGTTGTCATATCGTTTCCCTCTGACTTAATTTAAACTTTTTTCGGACCATCCCCGATAACGGGCAGCAGCATTTTTCGCAGCCGCGCTTTCGCTCGAAAGATCCGAATTCGGATCGTTGAAAGCGATGCGCCCATCATCTGGCCGATCTCTTCATACGTAAGGCCTTCATACTCACTGAGTATTAGCGCCTCACGAAATTCTTCCGGCAGCTTGGCTATGGCAGAAAGCAGAAGAGCATTTTGCTCCTGCTTCGTCATTTGCTCGAGCGGATCGTCCGTTCGTGCAACAGTAGCTCTTAGGTCGCCGGCAATGATATCTTCGAAATCTTCGCCGTCTTCGGCGTATTCCATACTGGCATTCTGCCGAAACGAACGCTTCTTTGTGCTCAGGCAGGAGTGCCGAGCGACCGTAAAGATCCACGGCTTGAAATCGCCACCGGTAAACGTGTGACGATACTGCACGAGCCGCAGGAATACATCCTGGAAGGTATCTTCCACTGCTTCGCGAGCAAGCCCTGCACTAAAGAGCACCTGCGCACAGTAGGCATAGATGCTTTGCTTGTAGCGCTCGTAGATCGCGAAGAAGGCGCGTTCATCACCGTTCTGATATCGAAGAAAGAGAGCTTCATCCGTGTGATCGGACGAAGGCCCGGCCGCGACGGTTGGCTGGCCGATCCTGTCAATGAACTCGGACGCAGGTTGACGCTTCTTTGTTTCACCGGCTTTACGATGTGAAGCTTCTCTGCGTGCTTCTGCGATCCATTCATCCTCGACCGGGGCACCATCCGATGCCGAGTTCGACGGTGCATCAGAAGCGCCGGACCCACCTGCACCCGATTGGGCCAGGCGATCGTCCTTCGGGTCTGAAGACGGATCACCCATCATCGATGGATCATCCGTGAATCGCTCTTCGTGCATCTGCCTTATTACGGACTTCATGGCGTTACCGCCGCGCCTAAAAATGCATCACTTACACACGTAAAGTAATAGTCGCACTGTACCCGACCATTACCGGCGCCCTCAATCCCTGAAAAGGACGCATGGACGTTAACCGCCCAAACCGAGGCATGCAACCCCGCATACCCCAACAGAACGTAAACCGGCAGATGCCGCGGATCAAGCAGATAGTTATTAGGCTATTCTCCCCAATCCAATCGAAATAACTTCGCTCGCGGTAAAAAATTACACATGGAGCTCATAATTATTCTATTAGAACAGGATTGATCGCTTCAGTTGCCAGAATTAAGGGATTAAAAGACCGTCGCTATTTGCTAAGATATTATAAGGAACTACCGTTCCGTGAACCATCTGTACGATTCTGAGAATCAAGCGTAATTAAAAACTTAGATAAAAAATGGTTAAATTGGCTTGTTTAATCAATTTTGACTCAGAAATTTCAGGAATAATCTCAAAAGTGTACAAGAATGGGAACGCATGTATGATAATTGAACATTAATCGGTTGTCATTGTATGTGCCGGAAACGCTGTTATTGTTCAGCGTTCACCGCGACGCAATGAGCACACAGCATCTTGTATCACGTTTAGTTCTTAGCCACATAGCCAACAATATGAAGTCCCCCTCACCCGTTCGATTCGGGAATATTGGTAGCTCTCGAAAAATGGAAATGTTTCCATCACTTTCTACTACGCCTTCATCATCTGGTTCGGCGCCCATTCTTATTGGTGACGATCAAAATTTGCTCGATGAAGGCCGTAAAGCACCGATCCTTATCGTGGATGACGAGCCGTTCGTAGCCGATCTTATCTATCACTGGGTCAATACCGTATGGGACTATCCTGCGATCATCGCACACACAGGTGAAGAAGCGATCATTGCAATGCGAGAACAGCATCCCCGGATGGTCCTGCTCGATATTCAATTGCCTGACTTGAATGGCATCGATGTGCTTCGTGCAATGAAGAGTGCGAATGAATATTTACCGATCGTAATGGTGAGCGCGCAGGAAAGCATTACGGTTGCCGTCGAAGCATTGAAAGCGGGAGCGTACGATTATCTTACGAAGCCGATCGACACCGAGCGGTTGCAAGTCATTATTCGTAACGCACTATCCGCTTACAGCTTCCACCAAAAACTGCGGATGCTTCAGGCCGAGCTCAACAATCGTTACGATTTTTCGAATATCATTTCGGCCGACCCGAGAATGCACGATGTCTTTAAGCTCATGCGTAAAGCGTGCGATAGCGACATCACGGTCTGCATTTTGGGCGAATCCGGGACCGGTAAAGAACTGGTCGCGCGTGCGCTGCACGCCAATGGCCCACGCAAAGACCGTCCGTTCCAGGTCATCAATTGCGCTGCGATTCCACACGAGCTGTTAGAGAGTGAGCTGTTCGGTCACGAGAAGGGAAGCTTTACCGGCGCTATCGGACGCAAGATCGGTAAATTTGAAGCCGCTAATGGTGGTACGCTATTTTTAGATGAGATCGGCGATATGGATCTTACGCTTCAGGCAAAGCTGTTGCGTGCGATCCAAGAGCGTGAGTTCGAACGTGTAGGTGGCACCGAGTCCGTACATGTCGATGTACGCATTATTTGCGCGACGAACACCGACCTCCGAGAGGCAATTCAGGAACGCCGTTTCCGCGAAGATCTCTACTATCGTATCTCGGCCTTTCCGATCATGTTGCCGCCGCTTCGTCAGCGACGCGGTGACATCCTGCTACTAGCCGATACCTTCCTCAAGCGCTTTAGTAAGAGGCAAGGTAAGAACGTGGATTCGATCTCACAACCTGCTATGGAAGCGATGCTCGCTTATCCCTGGCCGGGAAATATTCGCGAGATCGAAAGCACGATCGAACGCGCTGTCCTTATTGCGGATGGCGATGTTGTAATGCTCGCCGATCTACCGCTGCCGATCCGGCAATACTATGAAGCGCGCGATGATGAGAGCGCGTACGAAGGCATGAAGGACTTTTTCGATCCTGCAAAGAACAAGGTCGTTCTGCCGCTGGAAGAGATCAAGCGCTTTGCAGTCCATCATGCGTTGCTTGCCTGCGATGGCAATATCAGCGCTGCTTCGATGAAGCTCGACATCAGCCGCTCGACGATGTACCGCTTCCTGGAACAATACAATATCGAGACGGAGAACGGCGTTGCGATCATTGCGAAGTCGGAAGAGAAGGCTGTCGCGGCATAGAGTCTTCCGGGATGGTAGCGACCGCCTACGTGTTTAAGGCGGTCGATGTTTAAGAACAAGGCCCTCATTCCGATCGCGGTCGTCGTGGTGATCGACCTCATCGGCTTTACGATCATCATTCCGATGATCCCGTTCTACGCGGCGCAGTTTGGCGCGTCGTCGGAAATGGTCGGGTATATCCTCGCGAGTTATTCGGTATGCCAGTTCTTTGCCGGGCCGGTCTTGGGCGGTCTTAGCGATAAATTCGGACGACGGCCGCTCCTGATCTATTCGCAGATAGGCTCCATGATCGGGTTTATTCTGCTTGCGGTCGCGAACTCGATCCCTATTCTCTTTCTCTCTCGAATCATTGATGGTATCAGTGGTGGTAATGTAACGATCGCTTCTGCTTACATAGCGGACGTCACGAAGCCCGAAGAGCGCTCTCAAGCCATGGCTATCATCGGTATTGCGTTCGGGGTTGGATTTGTCATTGGAATGCCGATCGGAGGCGTGCTCGCTCAACACTTTGGCTACGCCGTACCGGCGATGGTCGGGGCGGCATTCGCGCTTTCGAGCACATTGCTAAGCACATTCTATCTCAAAGAGCACCATCACGTTCGAGACGAAAGTACCACGTTCGGATTCCATTACTACACGCGCATTATCGAATATCTGCGTATTCCGAGTCTGCGCATGTTGCTCCTGACGTTTCTCTTCTTTGTTCTGCCGTTCACCCTTTTCATGTCGATGTTCTCGCTCTTTGCGATGATCAAGCTGAACTTCACGCCGGAGGATATCGGTCTATTCCTTGGCTTCGTTGGTGTGCTCGGGATATTGTGGCAAGGGGGAGTGATCCGACCGCTTGTCAAGAATTTGGGAGAGATCAAGTCCCTGCGATTAGGACTCGCAGCAATGACTGTCGGACATCTGGGGCTTGCATTCAGTCAAACCGTGCCGACGCTTATTATTGTCGCGGTGATCTTGTCCTTTGGTACCGGTGTAACACGTCCGGTTATTTCCAGTCTTATCTCTCAGCATGCGCCGCCAAACCGAAAAGGAGGAGCTCTCGGAGTATCATCCTCTCTCGAAAGCTTTTCGCGAGCGATCACCCCGATCTTAGGCGGATGGCTCATCGGTGCGCTGCACCCGAATTGGCTGCTATACGTCGCCGCGGTGTTTTCGACTATTGCCGTGCTGCTTGCATTTCAGGTAACAGGTGATAGTCACACGATCGAACGCTCTTATTCGAGTTCGACCTGAGCTATCGCGTAGGCAGCCACTCCTTCTTCTCGACCAACAAATCCGAGGCGCTCGCTCGTGGTTGCTTTTATAGAGACGCGTTTAATATCCAGCCCAACTGCTTCTGCAATTCTGGCACGCATGGCATCGATGTGCGGCCGCAGACGCGGTGCTTCCAAAACAATCGTCGAATCGATATTTACAATATGGGCGCCTTCATTTTGAATTATGTGATGCACGCGTTTTAGCATCGAAATAGAATCGGCGCCGCGCCATTCTTCTTTAGTATCGGGAAAGTGAAGCCCAATATCGCCGAGCGACAATGCGCCGAGCAGCGCATCCATAATGGCATGGACCAGCACGTCACCATCCGAATGCGCGACCGTGCCTAATCGAGATTCCAGCACAACGCCGCCTAAGACGAGCGTCTCGCCAGCAGCTAAGCGATGAACATCATAACCGAATCCTACCATGACCAAGATTTACAAAATTCAAAACCAGGATTTACAAGATGCAAAACCAAGATTTACAGGATGCAAAAGATAGTAAGGATTGATTTTAAAGATTTTGGAAGGATTATCTTCTAACTTCTATCATCGCTTGCACTTTTTTTATACCTTATCTTTTGAATCTAAAAATCTCTTCTTACCAAAATTTCTTATTTTGACGCATCGAAAGATCGCTACCATTCCTGACATCCTTTTATAAATCCTGAAATCAATCCTTATAATCTTTTGCATCCTGTAAATCCTGGTTTTGGTTCTATGTCCCCCAATCCCTCGGATATCTGAAATCTGCATTGATCGTCCGGCTCGATACTTTTGCAATGATCGGCGGTCGGCGCTTGAACTGTGAACGACGTATTTTCTCGCGTATCTTCGCGATGAATTCGGGCTTAAATCCTCGGGCCACTAATTCCTCGTCACGCGATCGCTCGTCTACCATGTAGTAAAGCAGTTCGTCGACTTCCCGATAGGTCAGGCCGAGCTCCGCTTCGTCGGTTTGTCCGGGCCAGAGATCGGCGGAAGGCTGCTTATCGATAATGCTCTGTGACACGCCGACATATTTCGAAAGCTGCCATACTTGTGTTTTGTAAAGATCGCCAAGTGGATTAATAGCGCTCGCGTTATCACCAAAGATCGTCGTATACCCGAGCAGCGATTCCGTCTTGTTCGATGTGCCAAGCACGAGTGCGTTCATAGCGAACGAGCGGTCGTACAGAACGATCATACGCAGGCGCGCAAAAATATTACCGCGACGTCCGCGCAGCGAGGGGTCGCTCCAATCCTTGCTATCACCTTGCGTAAACGGATTCGGTGGTATGCTGAAAAAGCCTTCGGCTGCATTTGTAATATCAAAGACCTCTGACGAAATGCCGAGGTCCTTTACGACCGTCTCAGCATCACTAATGCTTTCGGGTGACGAAGTGCGGTAGGGCATGAGTACGACGTGCACATTCTCGCGGCCCAGAGCGCGAACTGCGAGGTATGTTGACAAAGCGGAATCAACGCCACCCGAGAGGCCCAAAACCACTTTGTTCAGTCCGGTACGCCGAACCTCTTCTCGAATAAAGATCTCGAGGACGTGCGACGTTTGCTCCTCATTTAGAAGCAGTGGAGATCTCCGGGCTATGTGTGGTGCTTCCACGTGTTGGATCTGAGAGAAGTTTACTTGCTTAGCGCTTGACTTCTTTAGTGATATTTTATCTCGAACTTCTCTTTTAGTGCTGCTGCGACAACGTTCGGTACAAAGTCGGAAACATCTTTACCATATCGCGCCAACTCACGAATGATCGTCGAGTTGAGATAGGTGTATTCTTCGTGCGGCATGAGAAAAACCGTACTTATCGTGGGTGCGAGTTTGCGGTTCATGAGTGCCATTTGGAATTCGTATTCGAAATCGCTCATGGCGCGTAGCCCGCGCACGACGGCCGTCGCATTGCGAGCCGTTGCGTATTCGACGAGCAATCCCTGGAAAGCATCGGTGCGGATGTTCGTGCGGTGTGGGCAGCATTCCATCAGGCTTCGTTCGACAAGCTTGAGCCGTTCCTGCTCCGAAAAGAGCGGCGATTTCTGGCTATTCCGTGCCAGTGCCACGATCACTTCGTCGAAGAGCTCGCTGGCGCGTTCGATGATATCAAGATGCCCGTTCGTGATCGGGTCGAACGTGCCCGGATAGATCACTACAGTCTTTTTGTGCTCGTTCACGATAGTTGAAAGATCGTAAAACTGGCTTCCCCGGCCTTTAACTCACGGATCAGGCGAGTGCCTTCCGGTAGAACGATTTCATCGCCAGTGCGGTGCTCGATGGCAATTACTCCCCCGGTTGCTATTCGGTGGACTAAAGTAGTCGGTAACTGCAAGCGAGCCGGCGCACTATCGTAAGGTGCATCGCTCAATATGAGGTCATATAGATCGTGGTGGTGTGTGACAAAGGTAAAAACATCTTCCTTCTTGATCTGTATTTCAAGGGTAACGCCTAATGCTTCTGCATTGGCTTTGATAGTGTCGATCGCTTGCTTATCTCGTTCAACGAAGATCACGTGTTCTGCGCCACGACTCAGCGCTTCGAAACCAAGCGCGCCCGAGCCGGCGAAGAGGTCCAGCACTCGGATGCCTTCAAACGAAATATGATTGGTTAGGACATTGAACAGGCTCTCGCGTGCTCGGTCGGTGGTGGGGCGGGTAGCACTCGTCTTTGGAGCGATGAGCGTTCGGCTGCGAAACCGCCCAGCGACGATCCTCATGCCGCTTCTTTAGTGATCTGCGCGAACACCGATGCGGCACCAATGCAAAGAGTATAAAGATGCGGCTCGAGTTCGACCGCTTTAAGCGCATCCTCCGTAAAAGTGCTGATGCTTAAAAAATCGGAAACAGCAATTCGGCGCGACTCTTCCAGTGGACCGAGATTGAGTTCTTCGAAATGATCCAGATCGTAGCCGCTCATGATGATCTCCGATGCGACAAAATCAGGGAATATTGTATCGCGTTCGTCTTCCGGAAGAGCGAGAAAGGTTTTTAACGAGTGGGCTGAAGCATGCGCTTCAAAATGTTCGCCCGCTTTGCGGACGAACAGCAGCCCACCGTTATCTGCTTGCAATATCGCCGAATTGACACTCCCATCTGCGAGCAATATTTCCCGTAATGCCGCAAGAGGAGAGATCGACGGATAGACCGGATTTGTGTATTGCATCAGTACAAGCGAGCCGAGTGTACTCGGAAAGACTCGATCGTTCAGCGATTCATGCAGCGTCTGCGGAATATGGATCGCTACTTCTTCATGGAGCTCCGCTGGTGTAAGCGGTTCTGGAGTATGATAAAAAATATCATGCTCGGGACGAAACGCCTGAACGGTTACAGAGGGAAGAATGCCTGCGGAATCCGCTGCTATGAGCTTGCCGTCCTCTATTCGAAACGAGAGAGAGACCGCGTCCACGGTCCCTCCCTCAAAACGATTTCGACTCTCGACAACAAACTCCATGGCGAGTATGAACCGATTATAAATGGATCGGTTCGCCTTCTGCAACAGAGGCCGCCTCCATCACTGCTTCAGAGAAGGTCGGGTGCGGATGGATCGTCTTTGTGATCGACATACCAGTAGCCCCATGTGCACGTGCAATGACAAGCTCCTGGAGCATTTCCGTTGCTTCGTTGCCAATAAGGTGTGCTCCTAAGATCTCATCGTATTTCGTACCGATGATGAGCTTAACAAAGCCATCGGTCTCGCCGGCCGCACGGGCTTTACCAAGAGCCGTGAATGGAAATTTACCGACCTTATACTCGATGCCGGCAGCCTTTGCAGCACGCTCGGTCAGGCCAACGCTGGCAACCTGCGGCTGGCAATACGTACAGCCAGGAATGTTGTCGTAATCGAGCGCGTGTGGATGATGACCTGCAAGGTGCTCGGCGGCGATAATACCTTCATGTGTTGCCACGTGAGCGAGCCACGGCGGACCCGCAACGTCACCGATCGCATAAATGCCCGGTACGCTGGACTGCATATAATCATCGACGTCGATAAAGCCCTTCGTCATTTTAATGCCGAGCTTCTCCAGGCCAATATTTTCAGTATTGCCTTGTACACCGATGGCAACGAGCACGCACTCTGCTTCGAGCGTTTGCTTAGCACCGCCATCGACTGCTTCGATCTCGACCTTTGTCGAATTCTTTTCGAGCTTTACGTCATTGACCTTGTGCTTCGTAAAGATCTGATATCCTTGCCGCTTGTAGATCTTTTCGATCTCGGTCGAAACTTCCGTGTCTTCGATCGGAAGTAAATTCGGCATCATCTCGACGATGGAGATCTTCGTGCCGAACGTCTTATAAAAATAGGCGAACTCCATTCCGATGGCGCCGGCTCCGATGATCGTCATAGATTCTGGGATGTGGTCCATGATCATGGCTTCGGTAGAGGAGAGCACCTGTTTGCCATCCGGTTTGAGGTTCGGGAGCTGGCGTGCGCGTGCACCGGTCGCGATCACAATATTCTGAGCAGTGATCGTACGCTTGGCACCCGTTGCATCCGTTACTTCCAGCGAGTTCTTTCCGGTGAGTACTCCAAAGCCTTTGATGTGATCGACCTTGTTTTTTCGGAATAAGAATTCAATGCCCTTAACGACGCGGTCCGAAACATCGCGCGAGCGTTTGATCACTTTTGAAAAATCGATACGCAGATTATCGTAGGCGATTCCCCATTCTTCCGGTGCGATCTGCATCGTGTGATAGATCTCTGCATTCTTGAGCAACGCTTTGGTTGGAATACATCCCCAATTAAGGCAGATCCCGCCCAGGCGATCGCGTTCGACGCAAGCCACTTTTTTACCGAGTTGCGCTGAACGAATTGCTGCGGGATACCCACCGGGGCCACCACCAAGAACTATCACATCATAATCGTAAGCCATAAAATCTTTTATGAATCCAATGCGTTAAAAAACCGTCTCAAAGTCCCGTTCTGCAAGTTGCAGACTCTCGCTGTGTGAATGTGAGACAATATCGTCTTTCTCTGTACAAAAATACGACAGTATTGTCTCTGGGTTTGTGTCTACTTCTCGATTTCGGGGCCTTTTACGAGCTAAATATCAATTAGTTTAAAACTATCCGAAACATGCCCTCGTATACTATAACAATTGAGGGAGAAAAAGGAGCAACTATGATTGCCCAGGTTTGCCAGCGGATCTCTCCTAAGCGCTCATCGAACGTAGACCGACCCGCTCGCCTCGTAACGATACTGGTTGTAGTGATCACTTTGGCAGTACTGCCAACGATCTCACACGCCCAGAATATTCCGTATTCCGCTGGTGGTCCCGAAATGGCGAACGACCACTCCGATGAAGCCGATAACGCTGTTGTTCCATTTTGCATGTTGCCGAAGGTCGCTTCAACGCCACCCGGACTTCGTGTCGAGATGTCGCTTGCGCCACCAACAAATATTCCAACCGATCCGTACGAACTTGGCAAGTACGGGCGCATTGCGGTCGAGTATACTCGCATTGCGATGCTCGATGGTACGCATGTGGGCATGCAAGCCCAGGCACTGCACGTCGCCCACCATTTACTGTTCTATTCGTTCGGACTCACCAGCGATATCAATAACGATGGTATGTTCCTGCTTACAGCCGGTGTGGCACATTATCAGACTGGTAACAATCGTGCTGAGCCGTTCGTCGATGCACCGTTCATTCGTGTGAGGTTTCAATCCTCACCAGATGACATTTTCCTCTACTCCGAACTCGAGACGACAATGCATTTTCGCGAATACTTATCCGGTATGGCAGGGATTGGCATCCGCCTCTCGCCCGCGATGCGCCTCATGGGTGGATTCCATCACACCGAATTCGTAATGCCCACCGAACAACTGGTCCGACAGGTCGAAGGCCTCGAAGGAATTATCAGTTGGGGTATGTAAATCCATAACCAGGATTTGCGGGATTGGATGGATTTTCTGGATCGGTTGGCTGCGACTCATCCCAATTCTGCGATCTTTTGAATCTGGATTTTTGCGATTAGATGGATTTCTGGATCGATGAAGAGGGATCTCTTTGATGATCACGATAACACCGATCGCGTCCCCTCCAAAAACTTCTCTATGTTCTCCGGAGAGGTATAAATATGCGCGCTGAAGCGATTGGCTTCCAGGTTGCCTTCCGGCACGATGCGAGTGCGAATCTTATATTTCGTTATAAGGTCTTCGGCGAACTTCTTATAATCCATCTTATCGAGCTTAATGGTGGTCAGGCCGGTAAGGGAGGATTCTGGCGTAAGAAATCGGAAGTGACCCGGCGCTAACTCACGCAAGCCATTACGCAGTTTGGTAGTGAGATATTGTACTCGTGCTTCTATCTTATCGAAGCCGATCTTCTCCATGTATTCAATTGCCGCTTCCAGGCCATCGAAGAGAGCAAAATTTTGCGTAGCAAAATCGTATCTGGAAGCGGTAGGTAAAAATTCGAGCCGTGCATCATAGCCCCAATATTTATCGGCTTCGCCGCCGCTCCAGGTTGGGATCACATGAGGAATAAATTCTTCGGAGATATAAAGGAAGCCAATACCTTTGGGTCCCAACAACCATTTATGTCCACATGAAGCGTAGGCATGCACGCCGAGATCGCGTACATCGGTTTCCAGCATTCCCGGCGGATGAGCGCCATCGGCTAAAAACCAAATGGGTGCGCCATTCTTTTGCGCTTTTTCACGAGCAAGTGCAGTGAGCCGTTTAATAGGCAGCATGTGGCCCGTCGTGCAGGTCAGGTGCGGCATGGAGATCGCGCGAGTTCGCGGCGTGATGGCATCGCTTACGCGTTGAACGAACTCGTCGTCGCTCAGTGGATTCCAATTCGAATCCGTTAGCGATACAAACTTTATTACAATGCCATCGCGGTTCTTACGAGCAAGCCACGGGATCGCATTGCCAGCATGTTCCTGCGTAGTCAGCAGTACTTCGTCGCCAGCTTTAAGGTCGATACCACTGGACACGATCGAGATCGCTTCGCTAACATTGTGAGTGAACGCAATATGATCGCCGCTATCGGCATGGATGACTCGGGCAATGGCCTTACGAATACCCTCGTAGTCTCCACCATAATCTCCTGTGGCATCGACATGCTCGACCCGCTTCGTTACTCGCTCTGTTACCTGGCGAGGGCTGGGACCCATCGTGCCATTATTGAAATAAAGGAGATTATGCGTGATCGGGAAATCCTCGCGAATAGCATTCCAATATTTTTCATCTTCGGCGATGGGTAGGAGTGGCTTGCTATACCCGTTGGCGGCAGACGTGTGGAGGATAGACGGCAGAGTTGCGGTGGAGGCTGCAGTCATCTTTAAAAATGTTCGGCGGTCCATAAATTACAAAGCGACCGCATGGTGGCCATACGGTCGCTTTGGTAACCACTGGGTTACCCCAAACATTCAATAGCAGCTATGGGTCAGAAGCTATGCGTCGACGGCGGCAGAGGCGATCTTTGGTGCGACGGCCGCATGGATGACGCGGTCGATCGCCGCTTCTTTTGCCAAGCGGGCGCGCTCTTTGAAATCGGCAGCGCCGGATTGCACGACTTTTACTTTGGCAAGACCGATGAGGCGAAGCGCCTGAATGTACCACCAGCCCATGTCGAACTCGAACCAGCGCATACTAAAGCGCGCGCTCGAGGGGAATTTGTGATGATTGTTGTGAAGCTCTTCTCCGGAGAGTAAAAGGCCGAGCGGAATGAGATTACGACTGGCATCGCGCACTTTATAATTGCGATAGCCGATCGTGTGTCCCAAACCGTTTACCACACCGGCCGCCCAAAACGGTACCCACAATACTTGTCCGCCCCAGACGAGTGGGCCGGTGATAAATCCAAATAGAGCGATATCGACGGCCAGCAATATTAAGATGCCCCATACTTTGTGTGGCATGAAGAGTTTTCGCTCGATGACATCGTTAGGGCAGCCTTTCGTGAAGCGCTCCATCGTTGCCGGGTCGCGGTAGGCTTTGCGGTAATAGTTCACTCCGAAAAAGAGAATTTGCGCCCAACCATGAATGACCGGCGAATGCGGGTCTTCTTCTGTTTCGCAATGTGCGTGATGTTTCCGGTGAACGGCAACCCACTCGCGTGTGCTCATGCCGGTAAAGAACCAGAGCCAGAAGCGCATCGCCCAGCTAATAACGGGGTTGAACTTTACGCCCTGATGCGCCATCGAGCGGTGCATGTAAAGCGATGTGCACATGATCGTGATGTGTCCGCATGCAACGACAAAAAGTAAAGCACCCCACCACGTGTGGGTAATAAAGGAAAGGTCCATTCGTTAAAGGAAAGTATAAGGAGAAACTATCGGGAAGTGTATGAAGGTCAGGCGAACTGTGGCATGTTAGCGCGTGTAATAGGCAAAAACGGGAAGAAAAGTTTGCCTTTAAGCCAATGTTTATTCGATTTCATCAGGACTGCCGATTACACCTCGATTTTTGACAGCCGCTCTTCGAGCAACAGCCGCTCGCGTGGGTTCATCGTAAGTTCGATCGAGCGCGTAAAGGCTTCGGATGCTTCCTTCCGACGGTCCGCCTTGAGCAGGGTGTCGCCTAAGATCGCATAGTATAGGTAGTAGTTCGTCAAAGGCAAGCCTTCAAGTAAGGCTATTGCGTCATTAGCGCCATGCACCTCGGCGAGCGAAACCGACATGTGCAGCGCCACAATAGGACTCGGTTTTATTGCATACAGCCGTTTGTACAGTCCGAGGATGGCCGACCAATTTGTCTCTTTATAGGAAGTTGCCGTAGCGTGAAGCGATTGGATCGCTGCCTCGAGGTGATAACTGGAAGAATAGAGGTCCGGCTCTGAATGGACGAGACAATGAAGGCCTCGTGCTATGAGCTCCTTATTCCATTTCGAACGGTCCTGTTCTGAAAGGAGCACGATCTCGCCCTGCTCGTTCGTACGTGTATCGAACCGGGCGGCATGAAACATCATCAGCGCAAGAAGCGCATATACATTCGGAGATCGCGTCTCCGAATGATTAGCTAAGAGCAGCGTCAATCGCATCGCTTCCAGGCAGAGATCGCGCTGGATGAGACCCTCACTTTCCGTTCGCTTGTATCCTTCGTTGAAGAGAAGGTAGAGGCAAGCGAGCACGGTTTCCGATCGTGCCGTAAGAGCAAGGCCTGTCGGTGCTTCGAGTTCGACGTGATGATCGCGAAAATATTTGCGTGCGCGGCCCAGCCGCTTCTCGATCGTCGACTCTTGTGTAAAGAATGCGCTCGCGATCTCGCGAACACTAAATCCGCACAACGTTTTGAGTACCAGTGCGATCTGCGATTCTTCAGGAATGCCGGGGTGGCAGCAGGCGAAGATCATTCGAAGCTGCGAATCTTCTATTTCCCAGGAGAGGAAATTGCGTTCGAGTTCGAGCGTGAATGCTGCCTCACGAAGGCCGGGGACTAACTCCGCATTCTCTTCGGACTCACGCCGGCGCTTGCGAAGAATATCGATCGCCCGGTTGCGTGCTACTCGATGTAGCCAGGCCGTCGGGTTTTCCGGTACCCCGCGAAAGGACCAATTTCGAAGCGCTGCGAGCAGAGTATCCTGAACGATATCCTCGACCGATTCCAGCCGGGCAAGGCCAAACGCGCGTGTCAGCGATGATGCCAGCTTACCGGATTCCTCTCGGAATAAATGCTCGACGACTTGGCGCACCGGCTCGCTCATGTAGCGATCACTTTCGTTTTTTCTTAGTGGATGCTCTTGCTTGTTTATTATGATCGAGGGCAAGCATTACCCAACGGTCCAACGCCTTTTTTGTTTTAACGGTGTCTTCCTGCACTCGAACGTATCCTTTGAAGCTTCGACCGCGCATAATGACCGGCGTTACTCCCTCTTCTTCCACTGCTTCTTCATGTAGGGCGGGATCAATGCGAAACATAAAACGATCGTCTCCAACGCTCGCGCACATTTTACCGTCGATCATAAAGGTTACTCCGCGAAACATTCGTTTTTCTTCGATCTTCCGTTTATCACCGCTCTTGTGCAGGATCGTATCGAAGGATTCTCGGAGGCGGTTTGTCAGAGCTTCGTTGTACATTGTTATTCTTGTTCAACCAAGAACCATGCAATAACGCGATCGATAAAGCAAGCTATTAAGGCGATGCGATGTATAAATCCCATTTTGCTCCCGTTCGCTTATAAATAAAGCATTACATTGGCGTGACCGGTCGGACTTCCACGCTTCCGCCAGCTTCGAAGACGGGACAACTTTTTGCAATTTCGGCCGCTTCCGCTAAGTCTTTCGCTTTAATAATAGAGATGCCTCCGATAACTTCTTTTCCTTCAGCGAATGGCCCATCGATGATCGTACCGCCTGCTGCCACATACTTGCTCTCGCGCAGAAGCGGAATGCCTCGGTCTTTAAGTTTGCCTTCTTCGCTTAGTTTGTTGAACCATGCTTGCCAGCGTTTTATGCTGGCTTCCATTTCTTCCGGTGAGCGATTCGATTGCATGTTGCCACTGCCTCGATAGAGAAATACAAATTCGTTCATACGACTTCAAGAATTAAGGTGTGCGTTCATCGGGATGCCTTAATGCCCAGGATGTGTAGTAACAGCGATCTCTCCCGCTTCAAGCAAAGATTTCAGGTTGGAGAGCGTGAGCGGCCACGCCGCGGAGATGGCCGCAATGAATTTGGAGTCCGCCCGCTCCATTTCATGTGTGATCGTTAGCTTCACCGCGCTATCCATAGGAACGAGCTCGATCGTGCAGCGGCTCGGGCCTTCAGCCATGAATTCGGGATGCCACTCGTTCTGCCAACGAATGACGATACGTCGCGGAGGATCGATCTCCAGGATTTCGCCGGAATCCATAAGGCGTCCATCGGGGTGGAGCATTCGCCAAGACGAGCCCTTCTTCCATTCGCACTGTGTGATCGCGCCGAACCAATACTGGCGGATGAATCGGTTGTCGGTGATCGCTTCCCAAAGCTTTTCCGGCGTCGTGCGGATATATGTTACGTAATCGAACGACGAATTGAGAATCTCTCGGGTCATAAGTGAATCCATTTAAGCTTCAAATCCCATCGCGGCACGTTCCTTGATCCGTGCGACATCCGGACCTGCTTCGGCTCCCTCATAAAAGGAAAGATCTTCATCGATACCAACGAGCCGCATGCATTGTCCGCCCGGAGCTTGGAAGTAAAGATGAGGGTCCGGTACTTCTAACTTTCGGACAAGTCCTGATTCAAGAATATTCCGTCGCGTTTCTTCAACATTATCCGACTTGATCTCCAACCAGATCGCGCGAGCGGTTCGCGAAAATTCGCTCTCATCGGGGACGTCCCCGTAGAGAAAGACGATAAAGAAATCACCTCCGATTCGAATGAAATCCCGTTCTGGCTGCTGTATGATAGTGCCACCCAGGACATCACCATAAAATTTGTGAATGTTCTCCCGGTCCTTGCTTGGAACAATAACGGATGAGTGGTTTCCAAAAATTACTTTTGCCATAATACTTATTCGTTAGCAGTGAAAAAAATGACGCTGTAACTAAGTAGTGGGACTCGACGCTATAATGCTTCGAGTCCCCAGATATTTCTGCTTACATCGGTGCGACCGGTCGGACTTCGACGCTTCCACCCGTTTCGAAGACCGGGCATCCTTTGGCGAGCGTAGCCGCTTCTGCGAGGTCCTTAGCCTTGATGATCGAGTATCCACCGATGACTTCCTTGCCCTCGGCGAAGGGACCATCGGTAATAGTGCCGCCCGCAGCGACGTGCTTACCTTCACGCTGAAGCGGTGCTCCCCAGTCCTTTAGCTTGCCTTCCTGTCCCAATTTTTCGAACCAGGTCTGCCAGCGCTTCATCTGCGCTTCCATTACTTCCGGTGATGGCGGCGCTCCGGCGTTCATTCCGCCGCGATAGAGAAATACGAATTCATTCATAAGTTTTCCGATGATTAAAGAGTGAATAATCTACTGATTAAACGTCCGCTTTAGGCGGTGCGTCTATTCGGTTGTGTACTATAATAACGACCGGCCTTTGAGAACCCGGACAAGAAAAATTAGATTTTTCGAAATTCCAGCGGGGCTAATAACACTTATCGGTTATATGGATGAGCTTGCCGGTGTTAATGAATTTGTTGTCTTTTTCGCTTTTATATGAAATATCTCGCCTTTTTCCCGATCCTGTTCGCCGCGTCTGTTTCCGCGCAAACGACTGCGCCTGTGATCTCCAGTTGGATTCTTAACCAGACGAGCGCGACCGGATATAATAACTTACCAAGCAACGTCCAGCGAGTTCAATATTCGGATAGTAACGTCTATATTAGCTGTAGTTGCATCCCGGGATACGACATCGGACCCTGGCCCGGAAACCCGAACACGCCGAAAAATCAGAATTTCGAATTCAAGATTACTCGCGATCCTCAACCCAATATGGGTACGAAAACGGCCACTCCCCTCGGGCATGTCGGCATTTGGTCGAATGGCGTAAGTATTTTCAATGCCAAAGACGCACATTCATACAATAATGCAGGTGTGTGGAATCAGAATGCGATCGTGGTCGAAGGGTCGTCGTTCGATGAATGCCTTGGGCATCCTGCACCGAACGGCGAATATCATCATCATTTGAATCCGGTATGCTTATATAATGATAAAGATTCAACGCATCACTCGCCGATCATCGGCTATGCGTTCGATGGCTATCCGATCTATGGTGCTTATGGATTTGCGAATACGAACGGCACCGGCGGTATTCGACGAATGCGATCGAGTTACGCGATGCGAAATATCACCAATAGAACTACACTGCCTAATGGTACTTCTCTCGCGGCCAATCAATATGGTCCGGCTATTTCAGCGCAGTATCCGTTGGGATATTACATCGAAGATTTCGAATACACGGTAGGGTCAGGAGACTTAGACGAGCACAACGGACGCTTCTGCATTACGCCGGAATATCCACACGGCATCTATGCCTATTTTGTAACGATAGATTCGACCGGCACCGCCGGCTATCCATATACGGTGGGACCAACCTACTATGGCGTGGTAACGACATCCGATGTTGGTCCCGGTTCAGGTCACGTAACGCCAGGTGAACCGGTGCTGCTCTACGATCCTACCGCGACAGTAGGGAGTGTTTCGGATTCAACGGTCCTCAGTGTATATCCGAACCCTGCGACGAATTACTTAGTGATCGATTACACTTCGACGAATGATTATATCGAACGAGTGGACATATTCGATGAGCATGGCGCGTTAGTTTTTGCGTCCGCGGCGAGTGGTCCCACGATGCTCGTTCCTGTTTCTAACCTTGTGACCAGTAATTATTTCGCTGTTGCTTTTACATCGTCCGGTAAAAAGCAAGTCGCACGATTTGTAAAACAATAAACGATCATGGGTTCGGATAAACAATAAGAGCAATCCCTAATAAAAAAACGATCGTCCCGACCACCCGTCGAAAAATATTTTCAGGAATTTTGGTAAGGATCGTTTTACCCAGGAAGGTGCCGATAAGAACTCCGACGGTACCGATAAGAAGGTACGGCCAGAGATCCACCAATTGATGCGATTCGGCTGCGATGTATACCGGCATCCGCGCCAGGTCTACGACGATACCGATCGCGGTACCGGTCGCGACGAATGCTTGTTTGTCGAGTTCGAAGCCTAATAAGGCTGCCGAGCGTATCCCTCCCTGGTTGCCGACCAGACCGCCAAACACTCCCGAAGTAAGCCCTGCGAACCATGCAACGCTGCGGCCAAACCTCATCGTAGAAGCGAGCCCGAACATGTTCAATACTCCTGCAAAGAGGAGTAAAACGCCGAGTATATAATTCAGCACAATACTGGTAAAGACCGTGTGCAACAGGGCGCCGGCAAGTCCGCCGAGTGCGCTTGCAATGCCGAAGCGAATAAGAACGCGCTTATCGACACTGCGCCAAATTAGCGCGAACCGTGTGACAGTACCGACGGCGTGTGGGATCGAAACCGCTGCAACGGCCAACTTGGTACCAAATTGAGCGGCGAGAGTAGGAGTAAGGATGCTGCCAATTCCAAAACCGGTAACGGAGGCAATGGCACCGCCAATTATCGACGCAATTCCGAAGATGGACTGAAATAACATGGAGAGAGCTGAAGAACGATGGCGAGAAAGTAATACTATACTATTTAACTAAAACCGCCGACGACCTTCCCAAGCGCCTGGCGGATTGCAAACCATATAAACTGGATCAATTGCTCCTCCTCCTTACGGGCGCGTGTTGTAACGGCGGTAACTGGTTTCTCGCCTTTTTCCGGATTATTCTTGCGAATAATAAACGCATTGGTAATAAAGGTCTTAACATCCTCTTCGATATCGGGCTTATCTTCCGGGTTCGGCGGCATCACCTTGATCTTGAGGTCGTGATAGAGAGGGGTCAAGGTCGTCGTCGCATTGCCATTAACGATCGCTATCGCTAACGACGCGCTGTCGAATTGTCCGCTTAGGAGTTTTTTCCGTTCGTGCATCGGAAGAAAGGAGTTGAGCCGAGTTGCATCGAACGGGCCGACCACCCCATGAAGTGTCATATTGAACTCGGAGTCTTGCAATGGGTATTCGGCTGCAATGGCGAACTGCGATTCGCCCATATAAATACCGCTGAAATCGAATTGCGTAGGTTGCGAATAAAGAGCATTCGTATGGTCGGTCGAAAACGAATGCAGTTTTAAATTAAGACGATCGAACGTCATAATACCAGGCTTGTGGGCCTGTGCAGCGAGTTCGCGAAATAAGATATATCCGCTATCAAGTTCGATACTATGGACCGTAAGCGGAAATTTTACGGAGCGTGCAAAATCATTGAGTAAGTGTGCAGCGATCGGTCGTTTATCGCCGGGCTTATGCTCGTCTTTATAATAATCGAACAACCATCCTGTCGATGACATATTTTGGATTTCGATCCCTTTCCCATCGAGCAAGCCGCTTGCATCGACACCAGAAGCCCGTAAGCCAAAACATTGAAAATCTTTTCGACCCGTCGCATACTGGTGTAATGCCGCCCACTGGTCCGTCGGATATTTCGGAATATACCCCAGCGTATCTGCCGTGACAAAGGCGTCGTGCAAATTACCGTGCAAATTGAGCACTTCGAATCGGTAGAATCCGGAGCTGTCATCGTAGGTCATGCTCGGAGTCCCGAATAATGCTTGACCGAACGTTAGCCGCGATGATGCTTTCTTGGGATCGTAGCGAATGTCCGTACCATGGAAAGAAATATCCCGGACCAGAAACCGTGAGGCGGGTTTACCAGCAGAGTCGAGTCCTATCATTCGTATCGTGCCGACGGGGAAAGAAAGATCGTTTACAACGATGGGAAGTGTAAGGAGCGGCTGCCTCCTTTGCGAGGTATTTGGATCGCTTTCCGAAGCTGCATTGATCTTTGCGGTTCGCACGATCGACCATCCGGATGACCCGAGCGTGTGCAAATAAATACCGTTGCCGTTCAGGAGCTTCATAACATCGATGCCTGCAGCTCGCAGGTCGTTCATGCTATACTCAGTGCCGTTATTAGGATAATCTATAGTGTGCGCAACGATAGAGCCACTTCTCGTGCTTGCACGAACTCCGCTTACCGCAAGGTGTTCGCCGCGATCGTTGTAATTGAACCGAGGGACCTCGACGGTCACATCCCGTGAAAAAAGCGGATCGAAGGAACGGGCCTTGGGATCGAGATGAAATTCAAAGGCTTGCACATTAATGTTATGCGTGTCGATCGGTGTATTCCCATACAGGCGCACACGCCCATTCGGTAACGAGATCCGCTTGATCTCGATCGGAATGGAGACAGAATGCGCTATCTCTTCCTGGGAAAAAGGCTTGTGTCCGTGCCTATCACTTGGACTGGTGCTCGTCTTCCGACCGTTCGAACCATCGACCACCCATCCCTTCGCCTCGAGCAGGTTGAGCGCAATAGCTTTTCCGTTTACTAATGCCGGGAAGTTTATGCCTTCAGCCCGAGCGTTGTTTATATGATAGTGCGAGCCTCCCTCCGAGGAGGATACTTCATTTGCCGTTAGCAATGAATTGGCTACATCCCCTCGGACTCCTTTAAGCAGGAGAATATTTTTTTTATTGCTGTATCGAACGTTGGGTGCCAGGATTTCAACGTCTTTAGAGAAGAGCGGCTGCGAAGAATCTTCCCGTGGTCTGATATTGAAATTAGTACTCTGTATCGTTACATGTTCGGCAGCAAGTAATGAGGTTGCTTCGTGCAGTTGAATGCTGCCATTTTCGATCGAAATGTGCTTCGCTCGTACGGGTATAGGGATTTCTTTTACCAGATATCTCTGTGAGAAGCGGTGTTTTGAAGTGTCTCGTTGTTTCCCCGATGAGCGAATATCAATAGCGGGTGAATTGATTGTTAGATCACGCAACGACACACCGCTACCGCCGAGCAATCGTGAATAATTAACGCCGGTTGCCCTAATATTGCCAGCTTGAAACGCAAGTGGATCGCTGCCGGATGCATTCTTTCCTGTATACCGGAGACTTGCGAGACGGAACAGCGAGTCACTGCTCGACATTGCAAGGCCACGCACACGCCACGCATGGGATGCGTCAGAATCAGCATATTCGAGATATGGCGATGACAGTTCTATCCGCCTGGAATAAAATGGAAGTATAGTACCCGACTTGTCAGGATAGTGAAATCCGGCGATCGTTACGGAGAGGAGACCCGCCGGATGATCGCTGGATGGATACGGCCCGTAAATTCCTGCGTTCGGAAGTCGGACCGTTTCGAAAGCGATCGAGAACGTGTTCGAGCGTTTTTGATGAACGGTATCCGGCAGTAATTTAAGATGTTCGTGCTCCGATTCAATATCCGATAAAACCAGGCGTGGACCGTGAGCATCGAATTCATCCAGAGAGATCGGCCTTCCCAAAAGTATATTGATCCAGTTAACGCCAGTAATTCGGAGTGAATCCAAATAGATTCGCCGGACGGTAACGCCCCGATCATTTTTTGTATAGCCTATGCGCCTGAAGTCTACTCCTTTTGCAAGCACTTCACCATGGGAGTAGGCAAACGTCCGAAAACTCAGTTGATATTTGCCTTGAGAAGCAGACTCGACGGCCGCTACGATCTTGCGCTCGGCGATGCGGCTAAAGAACGAATCGAAATAATAGGTCGCAACGATCCACGCCGCCGCGATCACAACAAGGAGAGCGGCCACCGAAATAAGTAATGCACGACGTGTCCCCAGCCTCACGGTTTATATGGATGAGTAGATCGACCGAACACCGACCCTCAACAGCTTAAAGAGAGCGGCAAAAAAAGAGCGCGGCAAAATGGCGCGCCTTCTTTCAATACAGTCTGCAAATTATTAACCAGACCAATAGCAGGCCAGAGAGCGACCCTTCATTACTTTTTTTGGAACGAGGAGTGTTACAAAATAGCAATGAAAACACGAAAAGAGCTTACTCGGGAGTACAAACAGCGCACGCCGCACGTCGGGGTATTTCAAATAAAAAATAAGGCGAATGGAAAAATATTCGTCGGCTCATCCACAGCGCTGGATACGATCTGGAATTCCATCCGCTTTCGACTCGACTCCGGTAACTATCCGAACGCAGGACTCCAACACGATTGGAAATCGCTCGGCGCTGAGGCATTCGATTTCCAGATACTACACGTGCTGAAGCTCGACGATAACTCAACCACTGACATTC
>Ga0209062_1001332_pt1 | contig 45667 bp, 45 predicted proteins | sample Coa_R2_2_FD_187158 | JGI IMG/M metagenome (GOLD analysis project Ga0209062, IMG submission 187158) | Surface soil microbial communities from Centralia Pennsylvania, which are recovering from an underground coalmine fire - Coalmine... | ecosystem: Environmental > Terrestrial > Soil > Unclassified...
GGTGGCTGCGCTCGCCGGCGGTCTCGGCGTGTCGCTGCTGGGCCGATCGACCGCAGCCGATCGCCGCTGGCTCGGCGACGGCACGGCGCGCATCGGACGAAACGATGTTCTTCGCGCGACCTGGCTCTATGTGATGGCGTTGCTGGTGGCCACAGGGCTTCTGATCTTTCTGGCCATCGTCGAGCGGTCCGTGTCCCTCGGATAGCTCACTCGCCGAGTTGCAGCAGCGCGCCGCGGGCTCGCGCATCGGCGAAGGCCCATAAAAATACAGCGCCCGACGCGACCAGATAGACGATGTTCAGCAGCAGCGCCGCGATCAGATGATGGGCCTCGTAGGCATGCGCGACCATGACGCCCCGCATGCCCTCGAAGACATGAGATGCCGGCAGCGCCAGCGCTACGGGCTGGAGCCATCCCGGAAGGACCGTGACCGGATAATAAATCGCGCTCACCGGCGACAATACGAAGACGGCCGCCCAGGCGAGGTTCTCGGCGCCCTGGCCCCAGCGCAGAATCGCCGCTACGATCAGAAGAGCGAGCCACCAGCCCATCAGCATCAGATTGGCAAGGAACCCGGCGAGCGGCAAGCCCAGATCGAACAGCGAGAAATGGAACAGCAGCTGGGCGATAAGGATGGCTGGCGTCAGCCCGACGACGGTTCGGATGATGCTTACAAGCATGAGCGAGACCAGCCATTCATGCGCTCGCAAGGGGCTCACGAACATGTGCCCCAGATTGCGCGACCAGACTTCTTCCAGGAATCCGACGGACACACCCAGCTGTGACCGGGACAGGACGTCCCAAAGGAACATGCCTGCGAGCAACACGCCGCCGGCTCTCGCGACGAAGCTCGAATTCCCCGCCAGGAACTGGCTAAGGAAGCCCCATAGAATCACGTTGACCGCCGGCCAATAGAAGAGGTCGAGCTGTCTCGGGACGGAATGGCGGAGCAGATACCAGTAGCGCAGCACCATCGCCCAGATGCGTCGATATGAGATCATCGCTTCAGGCGGCCCGGCCGGCTTCAGCCGCCGCGATCGGCTCCGCCCGCGCGATATCGAGGAACACCTCTTCCAGAGTCTCCCGTCGATAGCGATCGATCAGAGTCTGCGGCGAGCCCGAATCGACGATCGTTCCGCGGCGCATCATCAGCACTTCGCTGCAGAGCCGCTCCACTTCGACCATATTGTGCGAGGCAAGAAACAGCGTCGCCTGCGTGCGGGCTGCATAGTGCTCGAGATAGGAGCGGATGCGATCGGCGCTGTCTGGATCCAGCGACGCGGTGGGTTCGTCGAGCAGCAGCACCCTGGGTGTGTTGATGAGAGACTTGGCGAGGGCCACGCGCGTCTTCTGACCGGACGACAGATTGCCGAAGGGCTTGTCGAGCAGCGCTTCGAAATCCAGCTCGGCCGCCAGCTCCAGTATCCTCCGGCCGGCCTTCGGGATCTCATAGAGACAGGCATAGACTTCGAGATTTTCACGGACGGTCAAGCGGTGAGGCAGGTCGACATAAGGCGACGCGAAATTCATGAAAGGCAGGGCACGGTGTCGACGTCGAATCATGTCGACGCCCAGGATCGAAATCTGCCCCGCGGTTGGCACCAAGAGGCCCAGAAGCATCGCCATGGTCGTCGTCTTGCCGGCGCCGTTGCCGCCGAGAAGTCCGGTCACCGACCCATCGGCAATATCGAAGGAAATGTCTTCGACCGCGATCGTCTCCCCAAATCGCTTGGTCAGTCCTCGAATCTCGATGATCGGATTTGGCATGCGGCCGAATATGGCGAAGGAAGCCTTGGCGGACTAGGGTGCGCTCATGGTGTCCGTGATTTCGACTGCTCCGATCAGGCTCGTCCGTCCTGCCGACCAGGGACCGCAAAGCGGCCGTGTCAGCCTGCGCACCCTCGTGCTTGTCCGTTGGATCGTGATCCTGGGCCAGCTCGTCACCGTGCTTACGGTCGGGCTCGGGATGGGCTTTCCGACGCCCATGGGCGGTCTACTCGCGATCATCGCGCTCGCCGTGCTCGTGAATCTGGTGGGATCGATCGCACGGCGGGGACGGGCGCTTTCGGACCGCGCGGTGGCTTATTACCTGGCCTTCGATATACTTCAGCTCTCGGCGCTGCTGTTCCTGACCGGCGGCCTCGCCAATCCCTTCGCGGTCCTCGTGCTGGGTCCGATCGCCGTCGCGGCCGCGGTCCTCCGCCGGGATTACGCGTTGATGCTGACCGTGCTTGCGATCCTCTGTCTCGCTGCTCTGTTTGCCACGCCCTACCCGCTGCCCTGGGGCGGCGGCGGCAATCCCAACCTGCCGGAGCTCTATCAATTTGGCATCTGGATCGCGCTTACGCTCGCCTGCGGATTCATCGCCATCTACAATTGGAGCGTTGCCGGCGAGGCGCGGCGGATTTCGGAGGCGCTCTCAGAAACCCAGTTGGCGCTGGCGCATGAGCAGCAGCTGGCTGCCTTGGGGACCCTGGCCGCCGCAGCGGCGCACGAGCTCGGCACGCCGCTCTCCACGATCGCGGTCGTAGCCAAGGAGCTGGCGCGCGATCTACCGGGCGACAGCCCGATCGCCGAAGACATTGCCCTAATCCAGAGCCAGTGCGACCGCTGTCGCGGGATTCTGGCGGAGCTGGCCCGCAAGCCGGAGGATGCCGAAGCGTCACCTTTCGACCAGCTGCCGCTCGTTCAGCTGATCGAATCGGCGGCCCAGCCGCATCGCATTCCCGGAATCAGGCTCGATATCAGGAGCATGGTGGCCGAGGGGTCGGATCCCCCGATTTTGCGGCGGACTCCGGAGATCTTGCATGGGCTGGGCAACATTCTGCAGAATGCCATGCAATTCGCGGCCAATACCGTGTCCGTCGTGGCGCGCAGCGACGCCGAGCGGATCGGCGTGACCATCAGCGATGACGGCCCTGGCTTCCAGCCTGGACTACTCGCGAGGCTCGGCGAGCCTTATCTATCGCTGCGAGACGAGGATCACGAGCATCTGGGACTCGGGATTTTCATCGCGCAAACCTTGTTGGAACGGACAGGGGCCGAGTTGGAGTTCGAGAATGCGCGTCCGGGGGCGCTCCCGGGGGCGGCCGTGACGATTTCATGGTCACGCGCCACGCTCGAGCGACGTGGAAGCCTGATCCGGGAGACTTGAGACAAATGCAAGAACATGTCACGACCGACCGGGCAGGTCCCGGACAGGATAACAGCCGCCTTCTCATCGTCGACGATGACGAGCCTTTCCGGCTGAGATTGGCCCGCGCCATGGAACGGCGAGGTTTCATCGTCGAGACCGCCGGCAGCATCGCCGAAGGCGCAGCCGTCGCCCAAAGGCTCAAGCCTACGCACGCCGTGCTCGATCTCAGGCTGACCGACGGCAGCGGTCTGGATATCGTGGGGGCGCTTCGCGAGGCGCGGCCGGAATGCCGGATCGTCATGCTGACCGCCTATGGCAACATTGCGACGGCCGTGGCCGCGGTGAAGGCTGGAGCGCTCGATTATCTTTCGAAGCCTGCCGATGCCGATGCGGTCGAAGCCGCGCTACGGGCCGATCCAGCCCAGGCGTCGCTGCCGCCCCCGCCCGAGAATCCGATGCCGGCCGACCGTGTGCGCTGGGAGCACATACAGCGGGTGTTCGAGCAGTGCGGCCGGAACGTCTCGGAAACCGCGCGTCGGCTCAAGATGCACCGGCGGACCTTGCAGCGCATTCTGGCCAAGCACGCGCCGCGGGCCTGATCCTCGCTTCCCGGGCTGGGTTAGGCGCGCGCGCGGGCCGCGCGGGTCTGCTGCTGGAGCAAGCCGTTGACATAGCGGCCTTGGAACAGGCCGATCCCAAGCGCCCGTCCGGCCTTAATGGCCGCTTCGCTATCGCAGCGGGCGAGGATCACGCGCGAGGGCCCGACACCGGCTATGCAGGCTCGGAGGTCGTCCAACTGCCGTGCGCTCTCTACGCCGGCGAATTCCGGGCTCCAGAGCAGTTTGACCATGTCGAGGCCCAGCTTTTCCCGATCGATGAAGGGAAGAGTCAGATGGGTCATGCCGTCGAGGCAGAGCCTGTAGCCGCGGTCGCGGGCATATTCGCGCGCGAAGATGAAGGCGCCCATGTCGGCGAAGATGTCGAGCTTCTGGATTTCTATGACCAGCCTCCCGCGCGCCGACGTCGAGATCTGCTTGTCGAAGCGAAGGAAGTCCGGCGAAAGGATCGTCGAGACATTGAGATTGATCGAGAAGCTGCGCTCGTCGCTCCATTCGCGCGACAGATGGGCCAGCATCCGCTTGTCCAGGATTTGCGTCAGGTACTGGAAGAGCCACGGGTTGGCGCCCAACTGGACGAGGGGCATCAGAATTTCTTCGAGATCGCCGATCGAGACATAGATCTCGTGGAACAGCGTATTTGCTTCCATCCCTTCGCCCAGGGCGCAGATTGGCTGGTTCCGGATAATGTTCGATAGGTCGGTTCCTGCGAGTAGTTCCTCGAGCTTCGTCAATGATTTAGGTGTAATCGGGCTGCGTGGCGGGCCGCCATCGGCAAGGGTCTGCGGCAGCCGGGTCAGCGACAGCTGGTGAATACGGCGGCAGGCATCCAGGAAGCTCGGGTAATCGCGATCGAGCACATACCAGCTGCAGAAACCTGAATCCTGGCTTTCATCGGACAGCTGGACCAGTGCATCCTCGCTGAACAGGTAGCGCAGCCTGATGACGGCGTCTTCCACCTGCTTGGCGCGCTCGGTGCGGCCGACGAACACGATGTCGTTGTTTCGTAAGAGGAATGTCTGCCCGTCCTGATGGGCAAGCGAATCGTCGAAGGTGCTGAAAGCGAGGCGGATATACTGGATCCGCCGATTGTGGGGCGCGAGGCGAGATAGGTGGATATGGACAGCAAGCCGCCCGTCGCGGTGCTTCTCCAGGCGTTCCGCCAGCTCGAGCAGGGCATATTCGTGCCCGGAGTTTTTTCTCGGCGATTGGGCGCGATTCATCCTATGTACTATCCACCGTGCTTCCGAGGCGGCCGATTCTCGGTCGGCTAGAGCAGGCGCGGGTCGGGCCTGCCCTAACCCTCAAGTGATAAGCCCATGGGGTTAACGAGAGATTTTTCCCTGCGTGGCGAGAGTTTAGCGCCCCTGGTCGAATCCATGCTGGATCGGGCCGGCGCAGCCACCGTGCTCGCGGTCGGCGATTTAATGCTGGACCGTTTCATTTCGGGCAAAGTGCATCGGATCTCCCCCGAAGCTCCCATTCCCGTGCTGGCCGTCGATCGGGACACCTCGATGGCCGGCGGGGTAGGCAATGTCGTCTCGAATGTCCGATCATTGGGGGGCCGCGCCGAGCTCGTGGCGGTCGTCGGCAATGATGCGGCAGCCGGGATGCTAGCCTCGATCCTGGAACCCGCATCCGGGATCGGGCTCGTTACCGACCGCTCGCGGCCGACGGCGGTCAAGGAGCGCTTCATTGCCGGCGGTCAGCAATTGTTGCGCGCCGACTACGAGCAGGTCCGTACCGTGTCGGTCGAGATCGAGGACCTCCTCATCGCGGAGATCCAGGCGCGATTGCCGCATGCCGGTGCTCTCGTGCTCTCAGATTACGGCAAAGGCGTTTTAACCGAGCGGGTCCTCGCGTCCGCGATAGCGTCCGCGAAGAAGCGAGGCATCCCCATTATTGTGGACCCGAAGGGCGCCGATTATGCCCGATATCGCGGCGCCACGGCGGTGACTCCCAATCTCAAGGAACTGGCCGAAGCGAGCGGTGGGATCGTTTCAGGTGATGAGGCCGTTGTCGTTGCCGCGCGGCGGGTCATCAAGGACGCCGGAATCCTGGCGATAGTTGCCACGCGGGGAGGCGAAGGCCTTTCGGTCGTACCGGCCAAAGGCGAGGTCGTCCATGTTCGGGCCGAAGCGCGCGAGGTATTCGACGTCTCGGGTGCCGGCGATACTGTCGTTGCGACCTTGGCGCTAGCGCTCGCCGTAGGGATGGAGCTCGGCGAGGCGGCGACTTTGGCCAATCTTGCGGGTGGCGTGGTGGTGGGAAAGGTCGGCACGGCGCCCGCGACCGCCGAGGAGCTTCGACATGCCGCCGATGGCGGGCGGGGCGAAGGCAAGGTCGTCGGCTTCGCCGCGTTGATCGAGCGGGTCGAACGCTGGCGCCGGCGCGGACTGAAGGTCGGCTTCACGAACGGCTGTTTCGATCTTTTGCATCCGGGCCATCTGTCGTTGCTCAGACAAGCGCGGGCCGCATCCGATCGGCTCGTCGTCGGCCTCAACAGCGATGCGTCGGTCCGCCGGCTCAAAGGGACTGGCCGACCCGTCTCGGACGAGGCATCGCGCGCGACAGTGCTGGGTGCGGTCTCCGACGTCGACGCCGTCGCGATTTTCGAAGAGGACACGCCGATCAAGCTGATCGAGGCCATCCGTCCCGACGTGCTGATCAAAGGCGCCGACTACGCTGTCGAACAGATCGTCGGCGCCGATTTCGTGCTGTCCTATGGCGGCAAGGTCGTGCGGGCCGAATTGGCGCCCGGCCACAGCACAACCGCGACCGTTGCCAAGATCGCCGCCGACGATCGCTCGCGCCGTAAAAGCTGACCCTGAGGGAAGGAAGCGATGCGCCAAATCCTCCATTCGATCAAATGGCTGTTCACGCTTCTGCTTTTTGCCGCATGTCTCGCCGGCTGCGGCGTCAATGACGTGCCAAAGCTCGACGAGCAGGTGAAGGCCGCATGGAGCGAAGTACAAAACCAATATCAGCGTCGCGCTGATCTCATTCCCAATCTAGTCGAAACCGTGAAAGGCTATGCCAATCAGGAGCAGGAGACACTGACGAAGGTGACTGAGGCACGAGCCAAGGCCACCTCGATGCAGCTTCCGGCCGACATCACGAGCAATCCCCAGGCTTTCCACGAATTCGAGCAAAATCAAGCTCAGTTAACCGGCGCGCTCGGCCGACTGCTCGCGATCTCCGAGCGGTATCCGGATCTCAAATCGAATCAGAATTTCCTTGCGCTGCAGTCGCAGCTCGAAGGGACCGAGAACAGGATTGCGGTCGCGCGACGGGACTACATCCAAGCGGTCCAAGCGTACAACACGAATCTGAGGACGATACCGGGCCGCTGGATCGCCGAGCTTCTCTACCCGGATGCGAAGGTGAAAGAGACCTTCACCACGTCCGAGGAGGCGCAGACGGCTCCGAAGGTCAAATTTTGAATCATCTCGCGACCGCTTTGCTCGCGCTGCTCGTCTTGTTGACGACGCGGGCGGGCGCGGCCGATGAGTTGAGCTTTCCGCCGCTGACCGGACGTGTGGTCGACCAGGCGCGCGTCATCGACACCGCCGCCGCTCAGCGGCTCGACGCCCTTCTGGCCGACCATGAGCGAAAGACCGGCCAGCAGGTGGTGGTCGCGACGATCAAGTCGTTGGGCGGGAGCACGATCGAGGATTACGGCTACCAACTCGGTCGCCATTGGGGCATCGGGCAAAAAGGCAAGGACAACGGCGCGATTCTGCTGGTTGCGCCCAACGACCGCAAGGTGCGGATCGAGGTCGGGTACGGGCTCGAGGGAGATCTGACGGATGCGGACAGCAGCTTCATCATCCAGCGGCTGATCCTTCCGCGCTTCCGGAGCGGCGATATTCAGGGCGGTATCGTCGCCGGCACGGAAGGAATCCTAAGGGCGCTGGGCGATGATCTCTCCGGCGTGCCGCTGCCGCGGAACGCCGAGCCCGAGCCCGAGCCCAAGGGCTCCGGCGTAGGTTCGCTCATTTTTGTCATCCTGATCTTTGTATTCTTCGTCTGGGCGTCCCGCCGTCAGCGGACCGGAGCCGGGTCCCTGATCTGGCCCTACCTCATCATGAGCAGCTTCGGGGGCCGGCGCGGCGGATCCTGGGGGTCGGGGGGAGGCTTCTCCGGTGGCGGCGGCTTTTCAGGCGGAGGCGGATCCTTCGGCGGCGGCGGAGCAAGCGGCTCGTGGTAATGCTCGCACTGAACGATGCCGATCGCGCCCGGATCGCGGAGGCCGTACGAACGGCGGAAGCGGTGACGAGCGTTGAGATCCGGCTGGTCCTTGCCCATGCCAGCGGCCATTACCGGGAATACGAGCTGATTTATCCGGCGATGCTGGCCCTGCTCGCAGGCGGGGTCACAGCAGCCGTGCGGCCAACCCTCGGCGCCGGCTGGCTGTTCATCGCCGAAGCGGCGCTCTTCGCGCTGGTCGCCGCCGTGCTGCAATGGCCGCCGCTTCGGCGTGCGCTGGTTCCGCTTCCCGTGAAGCACAAGGCCGCTTGGCGTCAAGCCAGACTCGATTACGCTCGCGTGGGTCTGAGCAGTCCGCATACGCATGGTGTGGTTCTGCTCTATTGCTCGGCGGCCGAGCACTATGTCGAAATTCTGGTCGACGACCGGATCGCGGAGGCATTGCCTGCGCCCGTCTGGTCTCCCATTGTCGAGCAGTTCCGAAACCGGTTTGCGACGGGGGCCATCGCCGACGCCTTTGTGGAGGCGGCAGGCGCCTGCGCGGCGGCCCTCGCGCCGAAATTCCCTCGCCGCCCGGGCGAAGCCAACGAACTGCCGGATGGCCTCGAGGAGTTGAAGTGACTTATCTTTGGGTGGGGATCGGAAGCGCCATGGGCGGAATCGCCCGCTATTGGATGTCGCTCGCAGTGGCCGCGCTCACCGGTCCGAGCTTTCCCTGGGGCACGATCCTGATCAACATCCTAGGCTCTTTCATCATCGGCTTCTTCGGCACTTTGACCGGCATCGACGGCAAGCTCAGCGTGCCGAACGACGCTCGCGTGTTCGTGATGACCGGCATTTGCGGCGGCTTCACCACCTTCTCAGCTTTCAGCCTTCAGACTTTCGACCTGGCGCATGACGGCAAATGGCTGAACGCGGCCGCCAACGTGACGTTGTCGCTCGTGCTCTGCCTGGTGGCCGTGACGCTCGGCTATCTCGCGGCGATGGCCATGAACGGAACGCGGGAGGGCTAGGCATGAGTGAGATCTTTCTCGTCCCGCTGATTCACCCCGACGCCGCGCCGCGCGTGCTCGAAGCTGCACGACGAATGGCGGATTGCGTCGACTCCGCCCGCATCGACGTGCTCGCCGTCACGATCCCGCCGGAGACCATGATCATTCCAAGCGACGAAGCGATCTCGACCGCTCATCTCGACGCGCTGATCGAGCAGGAGGCAGCCCGGATTGCCAAGTTGAAGGCGGCGTTCGATCGCTGGTCGGGAACGCTGCCCTCATCGAAAATATCGACCGCCTGGACGCAGTTCGAAGGGCTTCCGGCCGACCTGCTGCCCGCCCATGCTCAGAACGCCGACTTGGTCATCATCGAACGCCCGCGCCGCCCGATCGACCAGGCGCAGCGGCAGACGACCGATGCCGCGATCTTCGGCTCGCATCGCCCGGTCTTGGTGGTGCCGCCGGGGGCTACTGGCGAACCGCTTGCCGCCTTCGGACGCCAGGTCGCGATCGCCTGGAAGGATGACGGTCGGGCGGTCAAGGCGGTCATTCCGGCGCTTCGCTATTTCGAGCGCGCCGAGCGGATCGCCGTAATCGCCGGATACCGCGAAATCGCGCCGCCCGAGGCGCTGCCCGAACCCTTGGCCGAGCGCGGGCTCGCAGCCGAGATGCACCCTCTTCCGATTGGGCGCGAACCCTTCGGACAGACCCTGCTCGACAAGGCGAAAGCGATCGGCGCCGATCTTTTGGTGATGGGCGCCTACACGCATTCGCCGTTGCGCGAGCTGCTCCTGGGCGGGGTCACGCGCCATGTGCTGGCCCATGCCGAGATACCGGTGCTGATGCGGCACTGAGGGCTCGGTTTGACGGTGGAGCCGGACCGCACTATTTTTCCTCCGCCATGAGCGACAGAACTCCAAGAGGCCGGATCGTCCGGCGAATTACAGGCCCGTCCCTCGATATCGAGGGCGGGATTGCTGCCATTCGTCCGTCGACCAGTCTGAAGGAATTCCATCATGTCGCCCCGTGCCGCCACAGCGCCGGCTTCTGAAAGCCCGTTCACCGCCTGCTTTTCCGTCATCGCCAAGACCGATCCGGGCGTGATGTCCCGGGTGCTCGCGCTGTTCGCCAAGCGAGGGCTGATCCCGTCCTATTGGTGTAGCCGCGTCTCGGACGGCGAGCTCACGATCGATCTCCAGATGGCCGGGCTCGACCGCGCTACCACGGCCTATCTGGCTGCCTGCTTCCGGCAGATCCCGACGGTCCGCACTGTACTGACCAGCGAGAAGCGACCGGGATAGGCTGGCGACAAGCCTCCACACCCGGCTAAAGTGCCTCGATAAGCAAAAGGGGAGGGGAGGTTGAGCGATCTCGCCATGCATGAATTTCGGCCGGTCGGTCTCGATTTTGCCGACAGCGCGCCCGCACGTTATGTCGTCGAGGAGACCGTGGCCGCGCCGCGCCAGGCGGTGTGGGGCGCTTTCGCGGACGCCGCGACCTGGCCGCATTGGTTCCCGCATGTCGAATGGGTGCGGTACGAAGGCAAGATGCCGCCCGGTGTGGGCACGAAGCGCATTTCGATGGTCTCCGGTTGCCTCCATGACGAGACGATGGTGGTGTGGGATGAGCCGAGCCGCTGGGGCTACACGATCAACAAGGCGACCCAGCCGCTCGCCAAGGCCCAGATCGAGATCACCGAATTCGAGGAGATCCCAGGCGGCACGCGCGTCCGCTGGATTCTGGCGTGCGATCCGCTGGAAGGGCTGCTCTACATCGCGGGCGACGAACCGTTCGAGAAATTCCTCGCGCGTCTCTTCACGGAGACCATGCGCAAGCTCGAGGCCTATCTGCGCGCGAAGGGAAAGGTCTGAGGAGAGCGGCAATGGCGACAGGGAAAGCAGGCGCGCGGCGAGCGATCCGTGTCGTCGATGCGCATCACCATGTCGGTTCGGTCCATGGCGGGCTCGGACTGGGTAGCGGCGAGGGGCCGGGATCGGCGGCGCTGGAGCTGGAGACACGCCTGGCGACCATGGACCGGCACGGCGTCGATCAGGCGATCGTCATCGCGGGCCACAGCTATCTGCGACCGGAGGGGCTTGCCGATACGCGCCGCATCAACGATGCGATCGCCGCCTATCGCGATGCCGATCCGGGACACTTTCCGGCGGCCGTCGGCATTGTCGAGCCGCTTTATGGCGATGCGGGCTTTCCCGAGCTCGACCGGATCAAGCTGGAGCTGGGTCTAGTCGGAGTCAGCTTTCATACGCGCTTTCAAGGAGTCGTGAACGACAGCCCACTGGTTCGTCGTTTGATCGAGCGCATGGCCGAGCTAGGGCTGGTGCCGTTCATCCATGCGCTCGCCGAGGCGGGCAACGAGGCGCTTTGGCGAACCGCAGCCGTGGCGCGCGATTTTCCCGATGTGCCGATGCTTGTGCTCGACGGCTTCTCATCCTTCGAGCAATCGCAGGAGATGATTCTGATGGCGGAGATCGCGCCCAATCTGATCTTCGAGACGGCGCTCTGCTACACGGTGGATTTCGTGACGCATTTCGTCCGCCGTCACGGCGCGCACCGGGTCGTTTATGGCAGCGACCTCTACTCCCGGCCGCTGGGCTATCGCCACACGCACCTTATCGACCAGCTTCGCGATTCGGATCTGTCTGATGCGGAGCTTGAGGCGATCCTGTCGGGCAATATCATGAAGCTGCTGCGGTTGGAGGCTTAGATAGCCGCACGCCGTCCCGCCCAGGGTGCCGCCTGCTCGAGCTGCGCGGCAAGGCGGAACAGCGTCGCCTCGTCGCCGTAGCGAGCGGAGAACATGACCCCGATCGGCAAGCCGGATTTCGACATCGCGAGCGGCACGGACATGCTGGGCTGCCCCGTCTGGTTTTGGAGCGCGCTAAAAGGCGTGTAGGCGGCGACCGCCTTGAAATAGGTCGAGACGTCGGCCGGAGATAGCGAGAGCACCCCGAGCATCGGCGGCGGTTCGGCGACCGTCGGCGAGAGCATGAGATCATAGCGCTCCATGAACTGGGCGACCGTCACCGCCGCGGTCTGCAAATCGTTGTTGCCCCTGGCATAGGCGACTCCCGGCGTCTTGAGTCCGATCTGGTAGTAGGCGAGCGTCACGGCTTCCAGCACGTCGGGACCTGGCTCGATCCCGGTGGCGGCCTTGCGGTCCTGGATCTCGGTTGCGATCGAGGAGGAGATGATCGCGAAGGCGGCGCGGCCGATTGCATCGAGGTCGAGCTTCGGCGCCGCATCCTCGACATGATGGCCGAGGCTCTCGCAGAGCCGCGCGGCGGCCCGCGCCGCTTCGACGCATTCCGGATCGACCGGAGTCCCCGCCATCGTCGCGACATTGAGCGCGATGCGCAGGCGCCCGGGATCGCGGCCGACCTCGTCGCGATAGGGTCGGTCAGGCGTGGGCGCCGCATAGCGTGAGCCAAGCTCTGGTCCGCTGGTCGCATCGAGCAGGGCGGCGCTGTCGCGCACGCTCCAGGTGATGGCGTGGTGGGTTGACATGCCGCCCCAGCCCTCGGTGTGGAGCGGTCCCATCGGCACGCGGCCGCGGCTGGGCTTCAATCCGAATAGTCCACAGCAGGAGGCCGGAATGCGGATCGAGCCGCCGCCATCTGTCGCATGCGCCGCTGGCAAAACGCCCGAGGCGACTGCAACGGCGGCGCCGCCGCTCGACCCGCCGGCGCTATGGTCCGAATTCCAAGGATTGCGCGTCAATCCGGTGGCGAGCGATTCGGTCGTCGGGGTGAGGCCGTACTCGGGCGCGGTGGTTTTTCCGAAAATGACGAGCCCGGCCTTTTGGTGCCGGCGTACAAGCTCCGACGTCGCCTTGCCGGGATTGTTGCGATAATACCGGCTGCCGTTCCCGGTCTGCTCGCCGGCGATGTAGGTGTTGAGATCCTTGAGAAGCCAGGGCACGCCCGTAAAGGGACCGTCCGGCAATCCAGCGGCGATGGCCTTGCGGGCGAAATCGTAATGACGCTGCGCCATGAAATTCAGCTTGCGGTCGACCTCCTCCGCGCGCGCGATCGCGAGCTCCAGCAGCTCCGCCGGCGAGACCTCCTTGCGCGTGACGAGATCTGCAAGGCCCAGCGCATCGTGTTCGCGAAGCACATGCGATTTTCCGTCATCGCGTGCACCGTCCGCCGTGCGCGGCACACTCGCGATCGCAGCGCCAGCCGCGACGGCCATAAGTGCTCGTCGCGAAATCCCGCCTCTCTCCCCGTTCATCATTCGCGCCTCTCCATAATCCTCGGCATCGCGTAGCTGCCGTCAATCAATCCGGTCGTCGGTCCATAGAATCGAGCCGCGAGCTGGAAGTTACCTTGGCGCGGCGTGGGCAGCCAGTTGCGGGCCTGGTCGGGATCGGCGGGTCGGTCGCTCTGCAGATAGAAAGTCAGTTTGCCGTCCTTCACGGCATAGGCGCCGGCATTGTAGAGATAGCTCGTCGCGCTATAGCGGTTGATCGGGTTGTCGACGAAATAGCCGTACGCGTCATAGACCGGCAGCTCCCAGAACTCGGTCACCGGCGGCAGATTCCGGACATCGAAGGTCAGCGTGTATTGCTTGGCGCCGTCGAGCTTGCGGCCTTCGGAATCGTCGAACACGTAGGCGATCGTGTGGGATTTGTATGGGACGGGCGTGCCCCAGGCGACGTCGACGGCCCCGGCGCGCGCGGGATAGTTGTTGTCGTCGTAAAAGAGGCTGCTCTGCAGCTTCCAACCATTCATGTCTTGGAGCGCATCGTTCATCGCTGTGCGCGCATGCGCGCGCGCTTCGGCAAAGGCCGCCTCCAGAGTGGACTTTTGCTGCGGCGTCAGCCTGTCGGGCTCGAAGAGCACGCCCTCCTTCAGCCCGATCCGCGCCAGTTGCTTCAACGTCTCGACCTCATGCACCGAATCGGTCCGCTTCGTGATCGTGGGATCGTTGATCGCGAGGCTGAGCAGCTGGTAGTAATCCATCGCGGTCATGGTCCTGGCGACGTCGACGATCTGCTTCATCCGCGGAAAAGTCGGATAGTCGCCGGTCACGGTCGGCTGCTCCGACAGCGGCACGGGTTTGCGTCCGTTCTTCTCCCATAGGCTGAGCGGCGTCATCGAAACGCCCTCCATAAAGCGGTAGGTATCGGCGAAGTCTTTATCGGTGCGGTCTGTGACGGCGATCCGGAGCGTCATCGAGAAGCTGTCGGAGGTCGCGCGGATGATTTCGGTCGAGCGAAATCCGGCTGGCAGCTTGCCCTTCCAACGCGGTCCGATGATCAGATAGCGCTGCGGCGCGTCGCCGGTGAACTGGTCGCCGATCATAAAGAACCAGTTGGCGTAGGGGTCTGCCGCCTGGATGCTCCAATACCGGTCGCCTTCCATCTTCGGGGTAAGCACGACCATCGGCTCTTGGGACACGTCGAAATTGCCGCCCTCATAGAGCGTGGAGGCATTCACGGTGGTCGCGATCCGGCTGCTCTTCGCGTCGAAGAGGCGGCGGTTGATGAATGCCCTGTTCAGCCCACGGAACATCGGGCTGTCGCGGTTCTGCGTGAATTGATAGCGCAGCTCGTAGAACTCCGCCTGGTTCAAGCCCCAATAGAAGGCCTCCTCGCCGACGGCCTTGAGCTCAGCCGAAGAAAGCGACGGATCAATGAGGTCGGCAGCCGGCGCCGCACCGGCGCCGAATAACGCAACGATTGTTGCTATGATAAAAGCGGCTTTCACAAGCTCCTCCTCGAATCACTGGCCTTCGAGAATCTTCTCGACACGCTCGGGCGTGTGCTTCACCGCATCCGGCTCGCCGGCCAGCGGATCGGCGCCCCTCACAGTTACCGTGACCTTGCGGATCTCGCCGTTGAAATGTCCGCCATTCTGATAATCGTCGCTGACCGGCGTGCCGGCGTCGAAGCCGACATCGAAGGTGTCGTCGCGTTCGGCCAGCAGATTGATCGTGCGCTCGATGCGGCCGGTCGCGACTTGTTGCCCGTTGATGCTGATCCGCATCGTGCCGCCCTTGCCCGGCCCGCCGCCGTCATAATCGAAATCGTAGTGGATCTTGGCGGGGCCGGGCGGGATCGGCGCCGTGCCGGCGACACGGAATTGATGCCGGGCTTGAGGCGACATCGATTCAAGCGCGACCGGAATGCCGTTCTTCAGGAAGAAGGCCCAACCGCCGAACTTGCTGCCGGCCGCGACCAGCACGCCATTGCCACCTTCCGCCGGAATGACCACATCCGCGTCGATCGAGAAAGAGCGGCCGAGGATCGGCGGCATCACTTCGTTTCCGACGCTGATGTCCGGACCCCAATATTCATAGACCGGATTGGGCGATTCATAAGCCTTCTGCGCCGCGTGGAACCGATCGAGATTCACGTTGTCGTCGATCGGATAGACGTCGTTGCGCTTGGCCTCCTCGTCGAACAACGCCCGGAGCGCCTTCAGCTTGTCGGGATGCTCGGCCGCGATATTGTTCGACTGGCTGTAGTCATGCTCGAGGTCGTAGAGCTCCCATTGATAGCTTGTGTCGGCATGGCCGTCCGAGGCATAGAGCCCGCCCCAGGGGAGCCGCTTCGGCGTCGTATTCGCCATCCAGCCGTCCTGATAGATCGCGCGGTTGCCCAGCATTTCGAAATATTGGACATGATGACGATCGGGAGCATCTGGATGGTCGAAACTATAGACCATGCTGACGCCGTCCATCGGCTGTTGCTTCACGCCGTCGACCATCGTCGGGATCGCCAGATGCGCCGCCTCCAGAATCGTCGGCATGATATCGACGACATGATGAAACTGCCGACGCACGCCTCGGTCCTTGATCGCCGCCGGCCAGGAGATGACGAGCCCGTTGCGCACGCCTCCCAGATGCGACGCATAGGATTTGAACCATTGGAACGGCGTGTTCATCGCCCAGGCCCAGCCGCTCGGATAATGCTCGTACGTCTCCGGACCGCCCATCTTGTCGATCATGCCGAGCAGATAATCCTGGCTCTCGGCGGCGCCGTTCACGCTGTGGCCCATCTCGTTGAGCGTGCCGGTCAATCCGCCTTCGGCGCTCGCGCCGTTGTCGCCCTCGATGAAGATGACGAGCGTGTTGTCGAGCTGCCCCATGCGCTTGAGCTCGTCGATCACGCGGCCGATCTGATCGTCCTGATAGGCGAGCACGCCGGCATAGACTTCCATCATCCGCGCATAGATCTCCTTCTGCGCGGGCGAGAGGGAGTCCCAGGCGGGCAGGCCCGCGGGCCGCGGATTGTCGACCGCGTCGGCCGGGATGATGCCGTGCGCCTTCTGCCGCTGGAACGTCTCCTCGCGGACCTTGTCCCAGCCCTGGTCGAACTTGCCTTTGAACCTATCGATCCAGTCCTTCGGCGCCTGGTGCGGCGAATGTCCGCTGCCCGTCGCGTAATAGATGAAGAAGGGTCGCTCGGGCGCACCGGCTTTCTGATTGTGGATCCAGCGAATGGCGTCGTCCGCCAGATCGTGATCCAGTATGTAGTTCGGCTCGCGGGGCGTCGGGACTTGGACGGTGTCGCGGTAGAGCGTTGGCGTCCATTGGTTGGTCTCGGCCGCCATGAAGCCGTAGAAATAATCGAAGCCGAGCCCGGTCGGCCATCGGTCGAATGGGCCAGCCGGCGAGCGCTCCCAGCCCGGCGTATTGTGATTCTTGCCGAACATCGCCGTCGTGTAGCCGTTTTCACGCAGCACCTCGGCGATTGTCGCGGCGCTTTTCGGGATGATCGACCAATAGCCGGGATAGCCGGTCGTGAAATCGAGCACGGTGCCGGTCGCGACCGCGTGATGGTTGCGGCCCGTGAGCAGCGCGGCGCGCGTCGGCGAGCACATCGCCGTCGTGTTGAACTGATTGTAGATGAGTCCGTTGGCCGCGAGCTGGTCGAGATGCGGCGCCGGGATCGGGCCGCCGAACGTGCTCTCGGCGGCGAAACCGACATCGTCGGTCATGATGAGCAGCACGTTGGGCGCGCCTTTGGGCGGCGCCAGCCGCTTCGGAAAGGCCGGGACTGACTCCGCCGTATTCGGCCCGATCTTGCCCGTGAACGGAGCCGGCGGATGCGGGAGCACCGTTTCCTCGACGGAGGTCGGCGCTTTCGCCGCAGCGTGATCGGCATGCGCGAGGCAAGCGAGCGACAGCAGAGCCAAGAACCCTCGACAGATTTGTCTCATCTTCTTTGCTTTCTGTTCAGCCCTGATCCAAGCGACCCCACGTTTACGATCACGGCGCTTCAGCGCAGATCGATATCGACTTTCTCGACACCCGCTCCCGTTAGCGCATAGCCCGGCATCGCGTCGGCCGGGTAATCTCCGACCGGCGATCCTCGATCGATACCGACATCGAAAGTCTCATCGATCGTGAAGAATGCGATTGGACTTGCCGGAAGCACATCGCGACCCACCGCCTTGCCATTCACGCGGAAGGTGAGCTTGCCGCCCTTGCCGTAGCCGCCGCCGTCATAGTCGAAATCAACGTCGAGCTTGTTGGCGCCGACCGGGAGCGGCTTATCGCCCCGGAGCTGAACGGTCTTCAACGCGAACAGGCGATAGGTGAAGACCGGCCGATGCTCGGGATCGAGATAGAGCGACCATCCGCCGGCGCGCCCGCCGACCGCGGCGACGACCCCGCTCGCATCCGCCGTTGCATCGAGTTTGGCCTGTACGGACCACGAACGATTGTAGATGTGCGGGATCGCGCTTTCCGGGACGCCCTCGGTCCCCTGGAAATAGCTGGCGTGGTTGAGGCCGGCCGCCAAGTCCGGCAGGCCCGGATGTCCGGCGCGTACATCCGACAGCGGCAGAACGCGGTTCCTGGCCGCCTCTTGCATGAACAAATCCTCCATAGCCTTCGTCTTTTCCGGCAACTTCGCGGAGAGATCGTCCGCCTGCGAAAAATCTTTGCGCAGGTCGTAAAGCTCCCAATGGTCCTGATCGAAGGGCTTGTTGCCGACGCCGAAACCGTTCGTCCAGGGAAGCCTTCTATGAAAGGCGGAGGCCATCCAGCCGTCATGATAAATGGCGCGGTGGCCGAACACCTCGAAATACTGGGTGTGATGACGCTCGGGAGCGTTCGCATCGTTGAAGCTGTAGACGAGACTCGTCCCGTCCATCGGCTTCTGTTTGATGCCGTTGACCTCGGTGGGAATGGGCAAGCCGACTGCCTCGAGGATCGTCGGCGTGATGTCGTTCACATGACCGAACTGGCTGCGCAGTCCACCCTTGTCCGTGATGCGCTTCGGCCAGGTGACGACCGTCGGATTGCGGGTGCCTCCCAGGTGGGACGCCACGGTCTTCATCCATTGAAACGGCGTATCCATCGCCCAGGCCCAGCCCGCATTGATATGCGCATAGGCGCCGGGACCGCCGAGGTCGTCCAAATGAGCGAGCTTGACCGAATCCGGCTCCTCCAGGCCCTGGATGGTGCCGTTATAATCGACGCTGCCGTAAAGCCCGCCTTCGCCGCTCGCACCGTTGTCTCCGACGATGTAGATGAAGAGGGTGTTGTCGAAGAGCCCCAGAGCCTTCAGCGCCTGAGCGACGCGGCCGACCTGCGCGTCCGTGTGGGCGAGATAGCCGGCGTAGGCCTCCATCAGCCGCGATGCGAATTTCTTTTGGTCCGGATTGAGACTGTCCCAGGCCGGCAAACCCTCGGGTCGCGGTGTGAGCTTGGCATCGGCAGGAATGACGCCCAAGCTCTTTTGCCGCGCAAAGGTCTCTTCGCGGAGCTTGTCCCAGCCTTGGTCGAACTTACCGCGGTAGGCGTCGATCCAGGATCGGGGAGTCTGGATCGGCGCATGGATGCCGCCGGTGGCAAGATAGAGGAAAAAGGGCTTGCCCGGCTTGACCGCTTGCTGGGCACGGATCCAATCGATGCCGTGCTGCGCGAGGTCCTCGTCCAGGTCGTAATCCTTGACCGCGGGCCGCACCACCGGCGTGGTGCCGTCATAGAGCGTCGGATTGAAATGATCCGTCTCGCCGCCGATGAAACCGTAAAACTTCTCGAATCCCTCGCCGGTCGGCCAGCGGTCGAATGGGCCCGCCTGCGATTCTTCCCAAGGCGGAACCTGGTGCCATTTGCCGAGCGCAAGCGTGCTGTAGCCGTTTAGCCGCAAGATCTCCGCGATGGTCGCGGTGTCCTTCTGCATGAAGCCGTCATAGCCCGGCCGGTCGTCGGAGGTATTCATGACCGCGCCGATTCCGGTCACGTGCGGATTGCGTCCGGTGAGCAGCGAGGCGCGCGTCGGCGAGCAGATGGCGGTCGTATGGAAGCTGTTGTAGCGAAGCCCGTCATGCGCGAGCGCCTCCAGCGCCGGCGTCGCGATCGGGCCGCCAAAGGTCGAGGCCGCGCCAAACCCGACATCGTCGAGCAGCACCAGAACGACGTTGGGAGCACCTGCCGGCGCTTGGCGCTCCAGCACGGGAGCAGTCGACGAGGGTTGCGGTGGAATCGCCACGTCGGCCGCCAGGGCGACACCGGCTGAAAATGCGAGCGCCGACGCGGCGGCGGCTGGCCAGCTCCATTTCCCGATCATCGCCGCCATGGTCCCCTCCTCGGATCTTATTCGCTCGGTCCGCCAAACCGGTATTTGAGCCTCACACCGTACATCTGCGGCTCGCCATAAAAGAATGCCGTGAAGCCGGCCGTGGAGTAAATCGGGTAGCCGCCGATCCTGTAGACGGCATCGGTCAGGTTGTTGACGAACAGCGAGCCGTCGACGGAGCTGCCGAGAATGTCGTTCCAGTCGAGCGACAGGTCGAAGACCGAGTAGTTTCCGCCGATCGTCGTATAGGCGGGATCGTTCGGGAACACGCCGAGATACTGGTGCGATTGGTAGGACCAGGTTCCCGCGAGAGACACATCACCCAGCGTGTCAGGCACCGGAAGGTGATAGCGAGCGCCGAACGTGAGTTTGTTCTGCGGCACGAACGGATAGGTCTGGCCGGGGACCGTCTGACCGGTGGCGACTATGACGTACTTGTCGTACCGGGCATGATTATAGGCCCACCCGGCAGTGAGCTCCAGATCTTTGGACGGCACCAGCGTGAAATCGGCGTCGATGCCTTCGACGGTGACATCGCCGACATTGACGATCAGATTCGTCGTCACGGTCGAGCCGTTGATAATCGCCGTATAGCTCTGGCTCGCTTGCTTGCTGGCGTAATCGGTGTGAAAGCCCTCGATGTTGGTTCGCGCCTTCATTCCGGCGACATCCCAATCGGCCTTGAGGCCGAGCTCCACATCCTCGACCGTCTCCGGCTTGAACTCGATCTGGTTTGCGATCAGCGATTGCGAGTTCAGCCCGCCGGCGCGAAAGCCGCGACGGGCGGAGACATAGATCATCGCGTTCGACGTGACCTGGTAATCCAGGCCGATGTCCCATGAAGGCTGCGTGCCGTGCAGCGACACCGAGACATCGCAATTCCGGTCCGCGCCGGGCGCGCTGCAAGCCCCTGCGGCGTTTTTCTGTACGAGGTCAAGCGAGCGATAATCCCAGGTAAAGCGATAGCCCGCTGTGAGCTTGAAGCCCTGCAGCGCGTCGAGAGAATGACCGAGATCGTAGCTCGCCTGGGCATAGATCGCCTCGCTACGCGTCGTCGGATGGACTTGGCTATAGATCAGGCTGCCGAATTGTTGAGTGACGTTGCCGCTACTCCCGGCCGTGTGGCCGAACAGGCCGAAAACGCCGGCTGTCCAAGTCAAGCTGTCGGCGAGCGAGCGTCCCTGGAGTTGCAGCTCGTCCGTATATTGGGCTTGGTCGACATTCCAACCGCCTGGCGAAACCTGCCCGATCAGTGGCAAGATGGTGCCGTCATCGTCGTAGCGCGCGAACTGCTGATATTCGCGGTAACCGAAGATGTTCCGCACCGTGGCGCTCTCCGACAGATCCCAACGGGCGATGTCGGTCAGACCCCAGCTCCAATATTTTTCGATCGGGTTGTTGCCGGCCGCGATCGCGCGCGGACCGAGCGCGTTTTGTTGCGCCAGGAGGTGACTAACCTCGCTCAAAGGAAAAAACGAGAATCCGCCGGCGGCGCGCGCGGCCGCGATTGCGGCGGCGGGATTGGCGGTCAATTGGGCGATGGTCGGGCCCGTGCCGCTGAAGAGCAGCGGCAGACCCGCAACCGTACCCAGCCGCGCCGATGGATCGAGAGCGGCCAGCACTTCGGATGAGCCGTTGGTGTGGCTGTAAAGGCTGTCGGCGACAAAGTAATTCTCGAAATCGTCAGATGGGCGAACCGTCAGCGAGAAACGGCCGGCCCAATAGTCGCGGTTGTCCAGATCCTTGCCGTTCAGCACGTCTTTCGTGAAGCCATCGCGCGTCGCTTGGGTGCCGGCGAACCTCGCCATGACCTTGTCGCCGACGATCGGAATATTGATCGCGCCCTGCAGCTCCTCGTCGGAATAATTGCCGAATTGCGCCTGGACGTAGCCACCGAATTCGTCCTTAGGCTTCATCGGCTGGAAGAGCACGGCGCCGCCGGTCGCGTTGCGTCCGAACAGCGTGCCCTGCGGCCCCTTGAGCACCTGTACGTTTTCCAGATCGTAAAAGCGTCCAGGTCCGCCGCCGTCGCCGACCGGATAGGGCACCTCGGCGAAATAAGGCGTGATGACCGGCGATTGCCCCTGGGCGGACGCGTTGTTGTTGCTCAGCCCGCGAATCGAATAGCCTTCGAGGTCGCGATTGGTCTCCGCCGTGCTGAGCGCGGGCACGATCTTACCGAGATCGACCGCGCTGTTGATCGTGTGCTCGGTCAATGTCTCGCCGCTTACGGCGCTGATCGCGATCGGCACGGTCTGCAGCTTCTCCTCGCGGCGACGTGCCGTCACCACGATCTCTTCGAGTCCGCCTTGAGCGGCAGCGGTGTCGGTACCGCTCGGCGCGGCAGGCTGGGCCCCAGCATCGATTCCGATCAAAATGACCAGGGTGCTGACAGTCCAAAGCAAATTCTTGCTGGTCATTGGATTCCCCTAAAAACAGGCAGCCCCTCGCGGGGCGCAATGCGCTCATGCATCGGCGCATGCATATTAAGGAACATGCCTTAGCGGCTTCAAAAAACTAAGTCAAACGCCTCTGTTTAGAAGTCAAGGCTGTTGCGGCAGGTCCGACCGGCCGATCGCCGACGATCGTCACGCGTTCCATCTCCCGCTGGCCTTCGTAGTCCGGCACAGCGTAGTGCTGGGTTGCGCGATTGTCCCAAAAGGCGATCGAGTGCGGCGCCCAACGAAAGCGTACCTGGTATTCCGGCCGCTTCACCTCGTCGTAAAGTATCGCGAGCAGGGACTCGCTCTCGGTTTCGGAGAGGCCAAGAATGCGCGTCGTGAAACCGCTATTCACGTAAAGCGCGCGCTCGCCGGTCTCAGGGTGCACCCGGACGGCGGGGTGGATTTGCGGCGGAAAATTGTCGGTCAGTGCCTTCCGCTTTTGCGGATCGGTCAGATGACGGCCGAAAGCCTGGATGGCCTCGTGGACCGCTTGTGAACGGTCGAGCAGTCGCCTCGTCTCCGCATCGAGCCCTTCATAAACCGCGACCATGTTGCACCAGAGTGTATCACCGCCAAGCGGAGGAACCGTGCGGGCTCGCAATATCGACGCCGCGGAAGGCTCTGCCCGGAAGGTCGTGTCGGTGTGCCAGAAATCCGCTTGCGCGCTCGCCTTCCCGGTGGATATCAGAGGCAACAGCTCGGGGAAATCGGGGTGGGATGCGAGCGGATGGACTTCCAGCGCGCCGAACGCGCGCCCGAATGCAAGGTGCTGTTCACGGGTGATGTCCTGGTCGCGGAAGAAGATGACTTTGTATCGGAGCAACGCCATCCGGAGCATTGCGATCTGTTCCACCGATGGCGCCCGCAGATCAACGCCATGCACCTCGGCGCCGATAGCAGGCTGAAGCGGAACCGCGACCAACCCGGCCCCGAGCTCAACCGAGCCCTTCACCTGATTCATGTAGCTCCTTCTGCTCTATGGCTGGCGATTCTTTTGCTGGCAGCCTAGACGTGCTCACGTCCATCTTTCGGTCGTAAGTCTGGCGCCCTCGTACGCCCTCCAACTAAGTCCTTTGACTTACCTTTGTAGAACAGACTAAGTCAATAGCCTTCGTTTGGGCATGCAGGCGCCTGAGCCGGCCGCCTAAAGACTTAGGGAGAGAAGTTGTGGCAGCTTAGCGTGTACTTCGCCGACCGGCAGCGCGGTTCGCGGATTTCGCGCGGCCACCTTCGAGCGCGGACGCGAATGCCACAGTCGCCATATTGAGCAAATTCCGGAAGAACTCCCCGAACGGAGCCGTCCGGCGCCCTTCCATAATACGGAGGCCCCGGGTCGTGATTGCCGTCAGGAACATGCCGGCGATGACCGCCAGAAGGCCGTCATATTCGTCGTCCGAAAGGCCGGCGGCCTGCTTCCGCAGCCGTCTATAAGCATCGTAGTGCTCCCCCTCGAAGGGGATCGAAGGCCAGCGACTGCTGAAGGAGTGATAAAGCGTCACTTGCTGCAGGAATCGAGCATAAGTGTACTGTCCCGTGCTGTCGCTTACCTCCGCCAGAGGGCGGTAGATGACCTCCAGGAGCGTCCGTACGCTGTCGAGATCACCGCGGATTTTGGCTTCGGCGATGAGCCTCTTTCGATGCACGTTCATCGCTTCGATTCGGCGGCCGATGATGGCGACGACGAGTTCCTCCTTGCCGCCGAAATAGAGGGTGATTGCGTATTTGTTCCGCTGCTTCGCCTCGATCAGGATTTGCCGCAAGGGCACTCCTTCTATGCCATGAAGCGCGAACAGCCGCTCGGCGGCGTCCATGATCTTGGTCATGGCGCGGTCGGCTCGTTTACCGTGCTTCACCTCGGAAGCCGCTCGCGATCTCCTCTCCCCGGCTTCGGCGCTTCCGGTTTCGGCCACTGCCTTCACTCTCGATTTGATTTGGATCTCACCCCAAGGGCCTCGGCGCGCCCAGCCGGCCGCCCGCACCCGGAATGCGTCGCCTGCCGGCTATCCCTCGCCGTGCCGCTCCCGTCTCGTTGATTGGAGGGAAAGGTTTCACGTTTTTCGGCCGGTCCAGAGCCAGCCGAGTCTTGGGTCGTTAGCGTTCCGCGATCGAGCCCAGACGCGGTTCCTTCAACCGCCGAGGCCGCCCAGCAATGGCACGCAAATCCAAGCGGCAGGGCAAGCGACAAACCGGCCGCAACGCAAGAACGGGTAAGCACGATAGCCTCCCAACTAAAAACTAAGGCAAATACCTTATGCACTAGGCCGGCAATCCGCACAACGGTCGAGCGCCAGCGCAGTGGTGATGCTCAGGGTGACCGCCGAGGACGATCCGCCGGCGCGCGAGGATCTGGCTTCCGCCTTGTCGGTCGTTCTCCCGACGCGACGTCAAACGGCTATTTGCCTATCCGTTGATCGAGCACATGGGCATCATCGCCTTTGCATTCGACTTGGGAGGGCCGCTCGCAAATTTCGCCGGGGCTGTTGCACTGCGACCGAACAACGGTAAATCATTGTGGTTTCTTGGGCCCTGGAGGTTGAACCCGCCAGGCAGTAGAACGAAACCGAGCTCCAGGATAGGACGGGCAGAACGTGACGGAAGAATCGAGAGGCACGGCGGCGCGCGGCGTCAAGGGACTGGTGCCCGGCGCGCGGCGCATCCGCTATGGCGGCGCGATGATCGACGAGCGGGAGATCGAGGCCGTCAACACCGTCATGCGCACCGGCATGATCATCGGCGAGCAGGTGCAGACGTTCGAAAAACGGGTCGCCGCTCTGCTCGGGCACAAATACGGCGTCATGGTCAATTCGGGCTCGTCCGCGCTGATGCTCGCGATGCGGCTGTTGGACCTGCCGAAGGGTTCGGAGGTCATCACCCCGGTGCTCACCTTCTCGACCGATGTCGCCTCGATCGTGCATGTCGGCTGCGTGCCGGCCTTCGTCGATGTGGTGCCCGACACCTACCAGATCGATCTCGACAAGATCGAGCGGATGATCGGCGCCAACACGAAAGCAATCTCCGTGCCGAACCTGTTGGGCGGCATTCCCGATTGGGATCGGCTCCGCGCAATTGCGGACAAGCACGGGCTCCTGCTGCTCGAGGACAGCTGCGATACGCTGGGCGCCAAGCTGAAAGGCCGGCCGCCCGGCGAGCGCGCCGACATCTCGGTCACCAGCTTCTCGATTTTCCACATCATTACCTGCCTCGGCAATGGCGGCATGGTCGCCGTGAACGACGAGAGGCTCTGGGACCGGGGTCTCGTGCTTCGCTCCTGGGGGCGGTCGTCCGAGAAGTACCTGCATGGTACTCTGCAAGAGCAGAGCGATGGCCGGTTTCTCGAGGACGTCGACGGCATTCCTTATGACGGCATGTTCGTCTTTGAGGATGTCGCCTACGGTTTCATCCCGAACGAGGCCGGCGCCGCGTTCGGGCATGTGCAGCTCGATAAGCTCGACGAGTTTGCGCGGCTGAGGAATAGGGTGTTCGCAAGCCACGATGCCTATTTCGCTGAGCACGCCGACCTCTTCATCGCGCCCAAGCAGCGTGGCGATATCACGACCACCTGGATCAATTATCCCGTCCAGCTTCGGCGGGAGCTCGGCTGGAGCCGGCGCGACCTGCAAGTCCATCTGGAAGCGCATGGCGTGGTCACCCGCACGATCTTCTCCGGCAACATCACGCGGCAGCCGATGATGCGCGGCGTCGAATATCGCGCCGACCCGGAGGGCTATCCGGCCGCGGACCAGATCATGCATCAGGGCGTGTGCCTGCCTTGTCATCCGACGATGACAGCGGAGGATTGCGCCTATCTTTACGGCGTGCTCGACAAGTTCATCAGCGCGCAACGTGGCAAGAACTGAAGCGAGAGGAAGACATGAAGTTACGCAATCTCGGGCAATCGGGTCTGCTCGTCTCGACCGTCGGCCTCGGCTGCAACAATTTCGGCTGGCGGGCCGATCTGGCGCAGACCAAAGCGATCATCCACAAGGCGCTCGACGTCGGAATCACGCTGTTCGACACCGCCGATTCCTACGGACCGTCGGAGGAGTTCATCGGCGAGACCTTGGGGCCTCGCCGGGCCGACGTGGTGTTGGCGACGAAATTCTCGTCGCCGCTCGATCAGAGCGGCATGCGGCAGGGCGCATCGCGCCGGTACGTAATGATGGCTGTCGAATCGAGCCTCAGGCGCCTAAAGACCGATTGGATCGACCTCTATCAGTTGCACTGGCCGGATCCGAAGACGCCGATCGAAGAGACGTTGCGCGCGCTCGACGATCTCATCCGGCAGGGCAAGATCCGCTATATCGGCTGCTCGAATCTATCGCCCGCTCAGGTCGTCGAAGCGCAATGGACTTCGCGGCATCTCGGGTTGAATGCATTCGCTTCGACGCAGAATGAATACAGCATGCTGTTCCGCGGCCTGGAACGCGAGTTGATGCCGACCGCGGAGAAGTACGGCCTCGGGATTCTTCCGTATTTCCCGTTGGCGAACGGCTTGCTCACCGGCCGGTACAAGCCGAACGAGCCGTTGCCGAAGGATGGGCGCTTGGCGGATGCTCCGGCTTTCTTTGATCCGTATAAAGCGCCGGAGAAGATCGCGACGGCGCAGAAGCTGAACGACTTCGCCCAGCGGCGCGGCCACGCGTTGGTCGAGCTCGCTATGTCCTGGCTTGCTTCCCGACCGGCCGTGTCGAGCATCATCGCGGGCGCCAGCCGGCCGGAACAGGTCGAGCAGAATGCGCAGGCCGCCGACTGGGAGCTCACTGCGGCCGAGCTGGCGGAGATCGACCAGATCGCGCCGCTGTCGACCTAGGCGGGCGCCGCGATGTCGGAAGCGCATTCTCGAGCCATTCCGGCGCATGTACCGGCGTCATTGGTCCGACACTATGATTTCCGCCATGACGCCGCGCTGCGGGCCGATCCCTGGGGCGCTATCGAGGCCCTCAATGATGGGCCTGACATATTCTGGTCCCCCGACCTTGGTGGATATTGGGTCGTCACCCGCGGTTCCTATATTGAGGAGGTGTTCAGCCGGGGCGATCTCTTCTCGGTGAAGTCACTCGCGATTCCCAAGCAACCGAACGCTCCCATCCTGATTCCCAACAATCTGGAACCACCGGAACACGGCAAATATCGCAAGATTCTGAGCCAGAACATGTTCTCTCCGAGGGCGCTCGGAACGATGGGCGATGAATGCAGACAGCTTGTCGGGAATCTGTTGGACTCATTCCGAGCAAATGGCGAATGCGAGTTCGTATCCGCATTCGCGACGCTCGTGCCGGTCGACATGTTTCTGCGCATGATGGGTGTCGAGGCGGATCGGCGTGACGAATTCTTGCCCTTCGTGCAAAAGGTATTTCGCGGAGAAAGCGCGGCGGAGATCCAGAGCGGGTTCGAGGATGCCGGAGCTTTTCTCGCGAGCTGGCTGGACGAGCAGCTGACGGATCCGGAATCCGCGGCCACGCGGGGGCACATGCTGGCGGCCATGCTCAACGGTGAGGTGGATGGCAGGCCGCTGACCCGAGACGAAATGCTGTCCATGGCGATGATGCTGTTTCTTGGCGGTCTCGACACGGTCGCCTCGCAAACGACGCATGTGTTCCAGTTTCTGGCGACCCACCCGCGGCATCGCGACGTGCTCCGCGAGAATCCCGCTTCGATCACGAAGGCGGTCGAGGAGATGCTCCGGCGCTTCGGCATCTCGCATATCGGCCGCGTTGTTGCGCGCGACCTCGAATTCCACGGCGTGACGATGAAGGCCGGAGATTCGATCGTGGCGTCCACGGCCATTTCCGGGCTTGATCGCCGAGCCTTTCCGGATCCGCTCGCAGTCGATTTCGGCCGATTTGCGGGCAAGCCCCAGCACTGGGCCTTCGGAGCGGGTCCGCACATCTGTCCAGGCGCGCATCTGGCGCGCTTGGAGCTGAAGATCATGCTCGAAGAGACGCTTCCGGCATTGCCGAATTTGCGGTTGAAACCGGGAACGACGTTGGAGTACCTGCCGGGAGCGACGCTCACCGTGAAAGAACTTCCGCTGATCTGGGACCTCGCCTAATCGATATTTGGGTGACGCATGGGCTATGAGATCGACGCGCAAGGGACGGTCATGCCGGGCGCACGCTTACGTCGATGCCTCGCTCGCATCGCCGGCGCGTCGGCTGATTTCCGAAAATTCAATACGTCACGGGAGCAACCGTCACTTTGGCATCGAAGGGACCGCCGTCGCGGCCGCAGACTTCTCGTCCGATCTCGTGAAGGTACTGGCCGCTGTAGAGCACGCGCCCGGTCGTGACTGCGGGATCGACGATGCTCAACGCCAAGGCCGCTTCTGCCATGGTTTCGGGCGATTCGGGCGCGCGCACGCGGTCCCGCGGCACGAGTCCTTTGTCGATCAGATCCTGCGTCGCTTCGGTGATGACGGAATTGACGGGCGCCAGCGTGTTCATGGCGATGCCTTGGCCGTAGAGTTCGGCTGCCCAGCCGCGCGTCAGATAATTGAGCGCCGCCTTGCTGGCGGAGTAGGTCGTGACGCCGCTCGATCGATGCCAGTCGAGAAAAGGCGGCCCATCGGGATTGGGCGCCGACCGGTCGCCTGTCGATGAGGAGATGTTGACGATCCAGCCGCGTTTCTTCTTCAACATGCCGGGCAGGAAGCTCGTGATCAGATCGCGCGGCGCAAACAAATTGATCTCGAAGACCTTGCGAAAATCCTTTTCGGGGAGTGCAGACGTCAAGGCGCCGTAGGACGCTCGGGCCGCATTGTTGATCAGTATGTCGATGTCACCGAACCGCGTCAGAACCTCTTCGATCAACGCCGTCCGCGACTGCGGATTGGCGAGGTCGCACGCGATCGGATGCGCCGCGCCGCCGCGACCGCGTATGCGCGCGACGACATCCCAGAGCGTTCTCTTCTGCGGATCGTTCTCGTCGCCGAGCTTACGCGCCGCGAGGATGACGCGGGCCCCAGCCGACGCAAAGCGCTCCGCGATCGCGGCGCCGATGCCACGGCTCGCGCCTGTGACCAGTGCGGTTTTTCCGTCGAGCTCTCGCATATCAAGCCGCTCTTTCCGCAGGGACTTCGAGGATTTCCGGCATGATGTCGTAGGCTTTGATCAGCACGCCGATGAAGTCGTTATCGTGAAGCGGATCGGCCGGCGGGGTGAACGCGATGCCTCGGGCGCGCAGATCGTCCATTAGCGTCTCGAAGACCTGGTCGTGCGTCAGATCGTCCGTATGGTTCATGACCTTCTTCCATTCGGCCATATCGGTATAAAGATCGGCGCTCCAATGGACGAGCAATCGCATGCGGTCGGTGTGATAGCGCGCGATCGGTTCGCCATCGGTGGTGATAATCCAGCAGCTGCGATCAGCGGGATCGTTTTCCAGCAGCGAGCGAAATTTCACGCCCGGGGGATTTCTGAGCTCCACCGGACCGGAAGCATCGCCGCGGTGAAACATCATCTCGTTCTGGACGATCACGCCGCGATTCCACATCGGTGCGCGAATCGCCTTTGGCGGGTTCAATGGGCCATCGGGCCAATAGGTGAAGCTTCCTCCGATGCCCTCCTTGTACCACCAGGTGATCACCTGTGCCGTCTTGATCATATAGTTCTGGAACAGCCCGGACTTCGTCATCACATTTTGCAGCCATAAAGGCGAATTCTCGCGGCGCACGCCACGGAAGGTGGTCGCATCAGTGTGCGGTGTCAGCCCAGCGCCCATTGGGCCGCTGAAGTTGAACAGATACATGGTCGGTTTGGCATATTGGGCGCCCCAATATGATTTCACCGCATCCAGGAATTTCCGGCTGTAGAAGCAGTCGTACAGCTCCGGATAATAGCAAACCGAATCTTCCGCGAAGAAGCCGCGGAAATTAGGCCGCGTGAGGTCGTCGAGCGTGATGTTCTCGGGAACCTGTCCCGAATTCGTCGCGATCACTTGCTCGACCGTCGTAAAATGATGAGCCATGATCGTGGGCCAAGGTCCGTTGCGCCGCACGACCTCCATGAGTGTCTCATACTGGGCATCGGAATAGACGTCCTCGATGACGACCGGCTCGGAGATCGGTCGCATCAGGTCGTTGATCCTTTGACGATAGCGGGCGGGTTCGGCGGCTAAGCCCATGCAATCCTCCTCGCGATGAATCTAAGCTGCGCGCGATCCCCTCGGGTTGCGCTTGGCTTGCTCTTGACTCTTCCAGTACGAATCAATCGCCGCGTCGGAAAGGCCGATCCCGCGGGCGCAAAAGCGCACCGCATCGCGCAACAGCCTCTCTTTGTCGCCCGAGTATCGGATCACGGGCTGCTCCGGGAGATGACCGAAGATCAGCATGATTCCGACATGCTCGACGAACCAATTGGCGTTCCGCGGGGGCATGTCGCCCGTCAGGTCGCCGGCCGTCCGCGCAGCCGCCATGGCGTCGCCGAAATCCGGCGCGCTGCGGCGCATCGCGCGCTCGAAGGCAAGTCGCGCATAGTCCCCACTGCCGGCAAAACTTCGCAGCATGAAGCGGTAATGCTCGACCGAGGGCCTGTCCGCTCCCGTCGAGAGGCAGAGCCGAAGATAACGCACGATCCTCTCGATCAGATTGTGCGACGAGGGCGACAGGTCGCCCACGACGGCGAATGAGTGCTCCTGTTCCTTCGCCATCTGTCGAAGGACCTCGGCGTGAAGCTCCTCCTTCGAAACAAAATAGCGATAAAGCAGCCCTTCCGAAACGCCCGCCTCGCGGGCGATCTCGCGCGTTGAAGCGCCGTCAAGCCCTTTGTCCGCGAAGACTTTCCGCGCCGCTGAAAGAAACAGCGCGCGTCGTTGCTTCGGCGTGAGGCGCTTGCGGGTCACCATCTATTGAGCAGTCGCTTATTTGTTAATGAGCATCCGCTTACTAAGCCTCTGAGTCAATATGCGTTCGAAATCCGATACTGGTGTCAGAATCCATTCAGGCTACGTTCAGCTTAGGCGCATATGACGTACTCGGATTTGCTCGGGGGTATTTGTGCTGAAGAATCACGCATCGGCGATCGGCGTCTTCGTGAACAGGGATAATCCGATCAGTGAGCTATCCCTCGATAAACTCGATGCGATCTATTCTGATGCGAGACGGCGCGGCTTTCCGGCAGATATCACGATTTGGGGGCAGCTCGGCCTGACGGGTGATTGGGCGGATAAGCCGATCCATCCCTACGGCCTCTATTGGCGCGACGAAATCACCTGGCATTTTCGGGATTTGGTGAGCTATGGCGCGCCATTCAAAACAGCTTATCGCGTGCCGCCGGGCGACATATCTCGCCAGGCTCCGGTCGTGGCCAAGGATCTGATGAACACGCTGGCGCGGGATCGATACGCGATCGGCTTCGCCGATTTTTCCGACGAAACGGACCAGGTCAAAGCCCTGGCGTTGGCGGACGACCGTTAGGTCCTCAGTCGGGGCCCGGCTGCGGCGTAGAGGCTCAGGCTCGACCCGACCAGTTTGGCGAACGTTTCTCTATGAAAGCCTGGACGCCTTCGAGGGCCGATTCATCCATCATGTTGCAAGCCATCGTCTCGACGGCGGTCTCATAGGCGGCCGTGATGCCTTGTTCGATCTGGCGATAGAACAGAGCCTTTCCCATCGCGACGGCCGGGCGCGGCTTGGCGACGATGCCCGCGACCAGGCGCTCCAACTCCGTATCGAGCTCACCGGGCTCGGCGACGCGATTGATGAGGCCGAGCGCAAGCGCTTTGCGGGCATCGATGAAATCGCCGGTGACCAGCATTTCGAACGCCGCCTTACGAGAGACATTGCGAGACAGGGCGACGCCCGGGGTCGAACAGAATAATCCGAGATTGACGCCGCTGACCGCAAAACGCGCCTCGCTCGCGGCTATCGCCAGATCGCACATCGCGACCAGCTGGCAGCCTGCGGCCGTGGCGATGCCATGCACGCGCGCGATCACCGGGACGGGGAGGCGCTGCAGGCTCATCATCATGTCGCCACAGCGCGCGAACAGCGCCCGATAATAGTCGGCGGAGGGCTTGGCTCGCATCTCACGCAGATCGTGACCGGCGCAGAATGCCTTGCCGTTTGCCGCGAGCACGAGAACACGCGCATCGTCGCTGTTGGCGAGGGCGCCGATTTCGCCTTCGAGCGCGTCGAGCATCGCTTCCGAGAGCGCATTGAAGGTGTCGGGGCGATTGAGCGTCAGAGTGACCACGCCCCGTGGATCGCGGCTGGTCAACACGGGAGAGTCCGCTGTCTGCGTCATCGCCTTCTCCGCTCTATTCCGGCCCGATTTCGTCCGTCGAAAGCCAGGCGGCACCCTCGCGATAGAGTGCGGCCACCAGATCCGGTCGATCGTCGCCCGGCAGTTCATGATCAATTCGATAGCCGCGCGCTTCCGCGATCGCGATAAGGAAGCAATAGGACGGCCTGAGCTCGGCCAGCCGCGTCCAGTCGATGGGAAGCGCTTGCGCGGGATTCACCGCCTTCAGCTCATCGCGCTGATAGATGCAATCGAAACTCGCGAGCCTCCAGCCTTGGGCTGTCCGACGGACGCGCGAATAGAACCGGCAATGGGCGACGAGATCGGTCAGCGCACCGCCGACGGTATCTCGCGACTGTACCTGTCCGTAGCTTTCGACCAGCGCGCGGTTGCCGCTGATCTCGACCTTCATCGGAACGACGAGGTGCTTCGAAATCAGTCCGCTCGCCAGCACGGCGCGCGAAGCATCCGCGAATGCCTTGCCGGTGCCGGTGAACCAGGAGACCCGTACGCGGGAGTCCGGCGTGTAGAGCGCGGCTAGCCGGTCGAATTCGCCTTGATCGCGCGCGAAGCGCTCCGATCGGACGAGGTCGAATATCTCCTCGCGGTCAAGGAGCCATTGCAGCTTTTCGCTCGTCGGCACGGCCGGTCCTAGCGCGCGGTCGGCTGCGGCAGCTTGTCGAAATCGCTGGCATCGTGCCGCTCGGGGAGCTGCTCGGAAGCGTCTCCCCAGGCGGCGTTGACCATGCGCCCGCGCTTCACCGCCGGACGCTCGGCGATCATGTCGGTCCAGCGTTGCAGATGCTTGTATTCCTGCGCCTGAAGGAACTCGGCCGAGTCATTATAGAGCTTGCCCTTTGCCAGCGCGCCGTACCAGGGCCACACGGCCATATCCGCGATCGTATAGTGATCGCCGGCAAGGTACCGGGCTTCTGCCAGGCGCCGGTCCAGCACGTCGAGCTGGCGTTTGACCTCCATCGCATAGCGATCTATCGCATATTCGATCTTGCTCGGAGCGTACGCATAGAAATGTCCGAATCCGCCGCCGAGATACGGCGCCGCGCCCATCTGCCAAAAGAGCCAGGACAGGGCCTCTCCGCGCGTCTCGTCGACCGGCAGGAAGGCTCCGAATTTTTCGGCGAGATAGAGCAGAATGGCGCCGGACTCGAACAGCCGGACCGGCTTTCGTCCGCTCCGGTCCATGAGCGCCGGAATTTTGGAATTGGGATTTACCGCGACGAAACCGCTGCCGAACTGGTCGCCTTGGTCGATTCGGATCAACCAGGCGTCGTACTCGGCGCCCTTGTGACCCAGAGCCAGCAGCTCCTCCAGCATGATCGTGACTTTGATGCCGTTCGGCGTGGCCAAGGAATAAAGTTGAAGCGGATGGCGACCGACCGGCAGTTCCTTGTCATGGGTCGGTCCGGCGATCGGGCGATTGATGCTCGCGAATCTGCCGCCGCTTTCTTTGTTCCAGGTCCAGATTTTGGGCGGCGTGTATTCGTTCGTATCGACCATGCTGGGCTCCAGGGTTGGTGTGCCCCATAGATTTGGCGGACTTGGCCAGGTTTGACCAGCCGATGACATCCGGAATTGCGGCACCCAGGTACGAAGCCGGGTCACAAACATGTCACTACAGGTCCCGCAACGCAGCACCTGCCCCGGCGTTCTGTGTCGAGGAGTTCGCTGCGGCGGGCTCTGCCGGAGCAATCGGCGGAGGAGTCGATGGCCAGTCCGCAAACCTTTCCAATCGTCCTGCTGGTCACCTGCTTCATCGTGGTGGCGGCCGCCATCATTATTGCGATCCTATTGGAATCCGTTGGATTCCGTCAGCGTTACAGGCTGCGGCACGGAGCTTCGTGGGAGACTCTGTCCCTATCGTCCCGAGCGGCCACATGGGTGCGGGAGCGGAAGCCGCTCTGGCGCCCACCGGCGCGCCTCAAGCTGAGGAGCTGAGGCGCGCCGGAACCGCGGATCGCGTCGAGCGTTTCCGCAGCGAGCGCCCCCGAGCAGGGCGGGGCGCAACGATCCAAGGATCATGATGCACGGCGATCCATTCGTCATGCTCCTCGCCGTCATTGCTGGCGTAGCGGTTGCCGCGGCCGTTATCCTCGAGACCGCCATCGGCTTTTCCCGCGGTAGGAAACTTTCCCAAGCTGCCTATTCCGACCAGGACCCGGCACGCCCAGCCAAATAGGCGCCGGCGCCATCCGAAGGCATTGCGCTTGCTCCATTCGCCGCCCCAATATCCGCCAGATCATCGACCTAAGTCGGGGAGGCAAACGTGAAAATCGGCAAGCTCGGCGTCTGGGGCGTCACCGAGGGCATGAAGGCCGCTGACGCAGCCGCCTTTGCCGCGCGGGTGGAGCGCTGGGGTTATGGCGCTCTGTGGCTCCCCGAAGCGGTTGGTCGCAACGTGCTGGTGCACTCGGCCTTGCTGCTGGCGAAAACCGAACGGCTGGTGATCGGAACCGGGATCGCCAACATCTATGCCCGCGACCCCATCGCGATGGCCGCGGGCTAGCTCACGCTCGCGGAGCAGTCGGACGGACGATTCCTCCTGGGCATCGGTGTCTCCCACACCGACCTGGTGGAGGGGCTGCGCGGTCATCGATACGAAAAGCCGATCGAGAAGATGCGGGCTTATCTCACTGGCATGGGCGCCGCCATGTACATTGCCCCACGGCCGACGGAAAAGCCGCCGACGCTGGTCGCCGCCCTCGGGCCCAGAATGCTGGCGCTGGCCGCGGAGATGGCCGATGGGGTCCATCCCTACAACGTGACCCCGGCTCATACCGCGCGGGCGCGAGAGATCCTGGGGCCCGGCAAGCTGCTGTGCCCCGAGCAGATGGTATTGCTGGAGACGGATCCGGCGACCGCGCGGGCGATCGCTCGCAACGTGCTCTCCGTCTATTTGCCCCGCCCCAACTATGCCAATAATTTCCGGCGGCTGGGGTTTACCGACACCGATCTGGCGGGCGGCGGATCGGACAGGCTGGTGGATGCGATCGTGGCCTGGGGCGACGAGGCTGCGATCCGCCGGCGCATTCAGGAACATTGGGACGCGGGAGCCGATCATGTCTGTATTCAGGCGATTCCCCGCGGCGAGTCGATGCAGGCGCCACCTGACGAGCGGCTTCTCGCGCTGTTGGCGCCCACTACCGGCTCTTGAACCGCCCGCAGGGATCGACGCCCGCCGGACGTGATTTGGAATGTGGGAAGTTCCAGATCGTCCCAATTTTGGCGCGTCACGGAGGAGAAGATGATCCGATCATCTATGGAGACGTTCTTCTGGGTGGCAGCCGCGCTTGGCTGCGTCGTGTTGGCCGGGTGCATGAACAATGACGAAGCGCGGACCGCTCGGGCCTACCCGACGCAGCCGGGCGCGACCCCGGCAGCCACCAAGGGCAACAATGTCTGTATTCAGACATACCAGATCGATCACACCACGATCCCGGACGATAATACGATCCTGTTCTATATGAAGGGCGGCAAGATCTGGAAGAACACGCTGCCCTATCGTTGTCCGGATTTGAAATTCCAAGGCGGCTTCCAATACACGACGGATATCAACGAGATCTGTTCGAACCTGCAGACCATCCGCGTGATCAATCAGGGTGGCGGCCCGTTCCTCGGCTCCGTCTGTCAATTGGGAGAGTTCACGCCTTATACTCCGCCGCCTAAGCCCAGTTCAGGCTAATGGGGATGGAATGATGTATCGGAGTTCGTTGGCGGCGTTATCGGTATGCGGATTGTTGATGGCCTCGGCCTGTTCTGACGACGAGCCTCCGCCGACGACGGCATCGAACATTTCCGGCGGCAACGGCATCTGCATCCAGACCAATTTCATCGACCATACTGACATCCAGGACGACAAGACCATCATCTTTCACATGAAGGGCGGGATCTCTTACAAGAACACTCTCCAGTTCGCCTGCACGTCGCTGAAGAACGAAGGCGGATTCACTTTCGTTACCGATTTTCCCGAGATCTGTTCGAACGCACAGACGATCCGGGTCCTGCGCTCGGGAATCCTATGCGAACTCGGTCAATTCACGCCTTATACGCCGCCGCCTGCGTCGGCGGCGCCGGTCGAACCCGCGAAATAACAATCACGCTGCCCGCGATTTCAGGAGATCGCGAATCTCCTCGAGCAGGGCCTCCGTCTTGGTGGGTCCGGCGGGCTGGGACATGGTCGATGCGAAAAGCCTGTTGATCCACCGGACGATCAGGAACACGGCGAAGGCGATGATGAGAAAGCGAATGATCACATCGATGAAGATGCCGTAATTGATCGTCACTGATCCGGCTGCTTTGGCGGCCGCCAAGGTATCCGGGTGGGTCCCCTTCAGCACGACGAAGAAATTGGAGAAATCGATGCCGCCGATCAGCAGGCCCAGAGGCGGCATGATCACGTCGGTCACCAGCGAGTTCACGATCGCGGTGAAAGCCGTGCCAATGATGACGGCGACCGCCAGGTCGACGACGTTGCCGCGCAGGGCGAAGGCCTTGAAGTCCTTGAACATGGAAGCTCCCCTGGATGCGTTGCCGTGCCCGTTTCGGCCGGGCCTCGGCTAGTTTCATCGCAACGGCAGCGGGAAATCCAGTCCTAATCTGCAAATGGCCTCAATGGGCGGCAATGGAGGCACCGCCGACCTTCGGCTTGGCCACCAGGGGAATCAGGACCAGCGCGACGGCGAAGCAAGCGGCCATCACGATCAGGCAATCGGAGAAGGTCAAAATCGTCGCCTCTCGATTGAGGATTGCCGACAGCTGCCGGATGGCCGCCATTGTTCCGTCGCCCGCGATCTGGCCGCCGAGCCGGTCGCTCGTCCGGTCGACGAAAGCTTGGACCTGCGTGCGGGCGAGCGAAAGATGATCGGATAGGCGCGACAGATGGACGGCGAGCCGGTCGGTCAGCACGGTGTTGATTCCGGCCAACCCGATCGCGCCGCCCAAATTGCGCATCAGATTGAAGAGGCCGCTCGCATTATTCAGCTGCTCGGGCGACAGCGTCCCCAGCGCCAGGTTCGTCACCGGCACCATGCTCAACATGAAGCCGACGCCGCGGACGGCCTGCGGCAGGAACAGCTCCCAGAATGCGCTGTCGGCTGTCAGTATGGAGTTGAGATAAAGGCCCAGGGCGGCGAGCCCGAAGCCGCCGGCGATGACGGCGCGCGGATCGAACTTGCTCGACAACGCGCCGGCGACGGGGGCGGCGAACAGCATCGACAGGCCGCCGATGAACATGGTGTTGCCGATCTCGAGCGCGTTGTAGCCGCGTACCCGGCCGAGGAAGAGTGGCGTAATGTAGGTGGCGCCGTAGAGGCCGATGCCGAGCACGAACTGGAGCAGCGATCCCAGCAGGAAGTTTCGGTTCAGGAAGGCGCGGAGCTCCACCACCGGTCGATCGCTCGTCAGCGTGCGCCAGAAGAAGATAGCGGCTCCGATTGCGCTCGCGCTCGCGATCAGTCGAACCGATCCATCCTCGAACCAGTCCCAGCGCGGCCCTTCATCCAGGACATATTCGAGGCCACCCAAGAAAACCGCCATCGAGATCAGGCCGATAGGCTCGATCGTCCGCAGAATGCGGTACTCGGGCCGGTCGATGTCGATCAGCAGCCAGACCAGCGCCGTCACCGCGACACCGGGCAAGACGTTGATCAGGAACAGCCAGTGCCAGGAATAGGTCTCCGTCAGGTAGCCGCCGATCGTGGGACCGACCGTCGGCGCGCAGGTTGCGACGAGACCGATGACGACCGTGATCACCTGGTTCCCTGGAAAGAGCCGGAAGCCGGTCGCGAAGACGGTCGGGATCATGGCGCCGCCGAGGAAGCCCTGCAGCACCCGGAACAGGATCATCTGATCCATGTTCGTCGCCTCGGCGCAGAGAAAGCTCATCGCCGTGAAGCCGGCGCAAGAGATCACGAACAGCATCCGGGTCGAGAGCGCCCGGGCGAGCAAGCCCGAAAGCGGGATCATGACGATTTCGGCAATCAGATAGGCTGTCTGCACCCAGGTAATCTCGTCGGCGCTGGCCGCCACGCCTGCCTGAATCTGCGCAATCGAGCTCGACACGATCTGGATATCGAGGATGGCCATGAACATGCCGAAGATCATGGCGACGAAGCCGATCTTCTGCCGGACGTCGACCCTCCCGATTGCCGCGGCGGTCATCGCCGCGCGTCCAGCAACGCCGGCTTGGCGGCGGTGTCGGCGAAATCGACCGCGCCCTTGCTCCCGCGCGTGTCGATTTTGGCCTCGACCGACAAGCCCGGCCGCAGCTTGCGGGTCAGGGGATCGTTCTGAGGCAGCGCGATACGGATCGGGATGCGCTGCACGACCTTGGTGAAGTTGCCGGTCGCGTTCTCCGGCGGCAGCAGGCTGAACTGGGCGCCGCTCGCCGGCGCGAAGCTCTCGACTTTCCCTGTGACCGTCTCGCCTGAGAAGGCGTCGACCATGACCTCCACGGGTTGGCCCGGCTGCACATGCCCGATCTGCGTTTCCTTGTAATTCGCGACCACATAGACGTCTCGGTCGGGGACCAGGGCGAACAGCTGGGTGCCGGCCTTCACATACTGGCCGACATCCACGCCCTTGTTGCCGACGATACCGTCGACCGGCGCGCGGATCACCGTGTTGTCGAGATCGTTCTGGCGCAGCGTCAGCGCCGCCTCGGCCTGCTTCAGGTTGGCCTCGGCCTCAGTGCGCTGCGCGTCCAGCACGCCCAGCTGCCGCTGCTCGCTTTCGAGCGCCGCCTTGGCCTTGTCGAGCGAGGCGATGGCCTTTCGCTCCGCCTGCTGGGCGCTCTCGAAATGCTGGCGGCTCGCGGCGCCCGTCCGCATCAGCTCGCCATAGCGGCCGAGGTCCGACCGGGAGAAGGCGAGGTCCGCTTCGGCCGCCGCGATGTCCGCCCGCGCCTGGGCAATTCGGGATTCCTGGAGCGTCCGTTGGCTGTCGATATTGCCGATGGCGGCGCGCTCGCTCGCGACCTGGGCCTTGGCCTGGTCGAGCGCGGCTGCGAAATCCTGGTCATCGATGATCGCCAGCACGTCGCCGGTAGCGACATGCTGGTTTTCCACAATGGGAATGCGCTTGACATAGCCCGCCACCTTCGGCGCGATGATCGAAATATCGCTCTGCAGATAGGCGTCGTCGGTCGATTCGATGAAACGTCCCTTGATCCACCAATATCCGCCCGCGGCACTGACCGAAGTCAGAGCGAGAACCGCGGCACCGGCCAAAAGCCATTTGCGCATCACACCCTCCAGAGCTAGAACTAAACCGTTCAGTTCAGTCTTGCGGGACAATAGGGCGATCCGATATGCTGGCAAGAGGAAACTGAACCGTTCAGTTCAAATCTGCGAATGGCTGCTATGACGGAAGCGATTGCCTGTACATCTCCAGCTTTGAGCCGTAAGGCGACCCAGGTCCTCGAAGCCGCGAAGAATGTGTTCCTGCGAGACGGGTATTCCGGGGCCAGTATGGACACCGTATCCCGCGAGGCGGGCGTGTCGAAGGCAACGCTCTACGCGCATTTCTCGAGCAAAGACAAACTCTTCGCTGCCGTCATCGCGTCGGAATGCGAGCGGCATGTCCGAATGCTGGAGCAGGTTGAAGCGGAAAAACTGCCGATTCGCGAGGCTCTCATCCGGTTCGGGACGAACTTCGTCGATTTCCTGCAGAGGCCGGAGGTCATCGCCATTCATCGACAGATCATCGCCGAAGCGCCTCGCTTTCCTGAGCTCGGTCGCGCCTTCTATGCCGCCGGTCCGACAGTCGTGCTGCGTATCTTGGCCGATTTCCTGCAGCGGGCAGCGGCGCGCGGGGAGATCAAAATCGTCGATCCCGAACTCGCCGCTCAGCTCTTCATCTCATTGGTAAAGGGAGAGGCGCAGTTCCGCATGGAACTGGGGTTCCCGCCGGTCATTGGGGAGGAACGAGATCGACTCGTGGAGCTCGCGGTCGAGATTTTCGTGCGCGGTCTGGGACCGGCCTGAAGCGCAATAGGGGAGGGGCGTTTGGCCGACCAAGAGAAGATTCTGCAGCCCGAGCTGCCGATCATCGATCCGCATCATCACCTCATGAACCATTACAATATGCGGTACGAGATCGAGAATCTGAAAGCCGACATGGCGGACGGTCACAACATCCAGACGACCGTCTATGTCGAATGCCGCCGAGGTTATCGCGAGGACCTGCCCGCCAATCTCGCGCCGGTCGGCGAGACCGAGACCGTCGAGGCGATCGTTGCGCCACTGCCCAAACGCCCGACGGATTTCTGCGCCGGCATCGTCGCGCACGCGGATCTCTTGCTGGGCGACGCAGTGGACGAAGTGCTGGACGCGCATCAGGCGGCGTCGAAGCGCTTTCGCGGTATCCGCCACTTGGCGGCCTGGGACGACGACGAGGCGGTGCATCTGCGGATGATCAATGAGCATCCGCATCTTCTCGCCGAACCGGCCTTCCATGAAGGCGCACGCCGGCTGGCGGCGCGCGGCTTGAGCCTCGACACCTGGCTCTATCATCCGCAGCTGCCCGAGCTTGCCGCCTTCGCGCGCGCCGTGCCCGATGTGCAGATCGTGCTCGATCATATGGGCATGCCGGTCGGCGTGGGGCGTTATGCCGGCAAGCGGGCTGAGGTGGACGCGCTGTGGCGCCAAGGCATTCGCGAAGTTGCCGCGTGCCCGAACGTTGTCGTGAAGCTCGGTGGCTTCGTCATGCCGATCTCGGGCTTCGGCTGGCACGAGCGCGCGGTCCCGGTGGGGTCCGAGGAGCTCGCCCGCACGACGCGCGCCTTTTACCTCTTCCTGATCGACGCCTTCGGCCCCGATCGCTGCATGTTCGAAAGCAACTTCCCGATGGATCGCGAGGCCGCCGCCTACAACGTCCTCTGGAATTCCTTCAAGCGCATCGCCGCGGGCTTTTCGGATGCGGAGAAGGACGCGCTGTTCCGGCGGACTGCCGCGCGGATCTATCGGCTGGATACTTAGGGACCCTTTGGACTTATTGCGAGGTCTGCCGCTTATCGTGCTTCAAGCAAACCAGATCATCACCGCCAATGCTTCGGCATCGCCAATCGGGACCGAACCCGGTCGCTAACCGCCAGTTTGGATGGCTCAAGACAAAGATCACTCCGGCGGCCAGCGCGAGCGATAGGACAGCCCCGATAATGTCTCTCGCAGTCCAAAGGCGCCAATTCATCTGTTAGACGAAGGCTGCCACGTCGAAAACGGGGCGCGCACCCCCACCTCGACATCCAGTCCCGCGGCCGCGTCACGCGCCAGATTCTCGGCCAGCTGCTTGTCCCAAGCGCCGTTAGCGTAATCGAGATCGGCGACCCACTCGAAGCGTCGAGTCATCAGCGGATCGATATCGGCGACGTCGCGGTAGAATTGCTCATGCCATCGGCGAAGCTGAATCATCGGGCCGTCGGCGTGGCAGAGCAGCGGATTGTCGACGCGCGTCTTGGTCTTCCAGATATCGACGTCCTGATAAAAAGCCATCTGCTGCATCTCGGAATGCGCCTTGGCCCGCGCCGCGTTGTCCTCCGCGGACAGCTTCGGATCGCGCTTCACCATCACGCCCACCTGCAGCATGAATTTATAGGGCGTAATCGGGTAGTGGCAGTTGACGAGGATCGTCTCCAGCGGCGCGCCGCCAATGTTCCGCCAATGCGGATTGATCATGTAGGAGGGGCCGTAATAGACGCCCTCAGAGCGGAACGTGCCAGGCGCCAGATCCTCGGCGCAGCCCAGGAACGGAACGCCGGAATCATGCGTCGGCGTAGACCCCGCCTCATGATACTCCATGTACTGATAGCCGATATGGCCGTCGAAAATGTTCTTGAAATAAGACGGCCCCTGCCGGCGCCCCTGGCCGTGGACATAGAAGAAATGGGCCAGGTCCGACATGTTGTCGATCAGCTCCCGGACGTTGGTCTCGATCACCCAGCTCTTCCAGGAAAGTTCGCTCCATTCGCCGTTGTAGCAGCCCTCGATCCGAGGAATCGTCACTTCCGGCGGGGGTGGATTGTCCTCGGGATCGTTCCACACGAAGAGCGACTTGTTCTCTTCGGCTGTGAGCCAGGCCTTGGTCCGCGCCTTGGGCGGCACGAAACGGGCATAGGGGATCAGCGTGCAGCGACCGTCGCCGGCCCAGCGCCAATCATGGAAGGGGCAGGCGACCGTATCGCCCTTGATCTCGCCTTCGCCGAGATCGCCGCCCATATGCGGGCAGTAGCCGTTCAGCACATGCAGCTTCCCGCTCTCCCCCTGGAAGACGACGATCTTGGTGCCGAAGGCCTCGAGCGTGTGCGGCTTGCCGTCCTTGAAGACGTCGGCGGGGCCGAGGCAATGCCAGCCCCGCGCATAGCGTCCCGACGGTGGCTCGGCCTCGATCTTCCAATAGGTCTTGGTCCCACCCGGCGCGTCGGCCATGCGGCTGTCCATGCTCGTTCCTCCGCTCGTCGCGTGTCTTTCTCCCGGGGCAGTTGTTACCACAGGGCGGCCATGGCCGATACGTCCGTTAGGACGATGGCCGGGTTGACTCTCCTGCGTCAGGCGGCCACTTAGCGGCGATGCCCGACCTGAACCCGCCCGAAACCCTTGGCTCGGAAGCCGATCTGCCGCCCGAGATCCGCCGCCGGCGGACCTTCGCGATCATCGCGCACCCTGACGCCGGCAAGACCACGCTGACCGAGAAGCTGCTGCTGTTCGGCGGCGCGATCCAGATGGCGGGCGCCGTCAAAGCACGCGGCGAGCAGCGCCGGGCGCGGTCCGACTGGATGAAAGTCGAGCGCGAGCGCGGCATCTCCGTCACCGCCTCGGTGATGACCTTCGATTATGCCGGCCGTACTTTCAATCTGCTCGATACGCCGGGCCACGAGGATTTCAGCGAGGACACGTACCGAACGCTCACGGCCGTCGACAGCGCGGTGATGGTGATCGACGCTGCGAAAGGCATCGAGGAACAGACCCGCAAGCTTTTCGAAGTCTGTCGGCTGCGCGACGTGCCGATCGTCACCTTCATCAACAAGATGGACCGCGAAGGGCGCGAACCGTTCGACCTGATCGACGAGATCGAGCAGCAGCTTCAGCTCGAGATTGCGCCGGCCTCGTGGCCGATCGGCATGGGCCGCGGCTTTCTCGGCTGCTACGATTTGCGCCGCGACCGGCTGGTGCTGATGGAGCGCGGCGCCCATGACGAAGGTCTGGCGCTCGACCTCGACGATCCCAAGCTCGACGAGACTATCCCGGCTGATGCAGCCGCGAAGCTGCGCGAAGATGTCGAGATGGCGCGCGGCCTCTGCAAGCCGCTCGATGTCGCGACTTATCGCGAAGGCCATCTGTCGCCGCTCTTCTTCGGCAGCGCGGTCAACAATTTCGGGGTCCGCGAGCTGTTGGACGGCCTGTCGGAGATGGCGCCCCCGCCGCGGCCTCAGCCGGCGGCCGGGCGCGAGGTCGAGCCGGGCGAGGACAAGGTCTCGGGCTTCGTGTTCAAGATCCAGGCGAACATGGATCCCAAGCATCGCGACCGGATCGCCTTCTTCCGGCTGGCATCAGGCCATTTCCGCCGCGGCATGAAGCTCACTCATGTGCGCTCCGCCAAGCAGCTTACAGTGCACAATCCGGTGATGTTCCTCGCTGCCGACCGCGAGCTAGCCGAGGAGGCCTGGGCAGGCGACATCATCGGTATTCCCAATCACGGCACGCTCAGGATCGGCGACGCTCTCACCGAGGGCGAGCCTCTGACCTTCACCGGCATTCCGAGCTTCGCGCCCGAGCTGCTGCAACGCGTGCGTCCGGACGACCCGATGAAAGCCAAGCATCTCGGCCGCGCGCTCGAGCAGCTCGCCGAGGAGGGGGTGACGCGGGTCTTCAAGCCCAGGCTCGACGCCAACTGGATCGTTGGCGTCGTGGGCGCTTTGCAGTTCGACGTTCTCGCCGACCGGATCCGCACCGAATACGAAGTGCCGGTCCATTTCGAACAGGCCGCCTTGCTCACCGCCCGCTGGATCGAGGCCGGCAGCCTGATCGAGCTCAAGCGCTTTATCGACGCCAATCAGGCGGCGATCGCCGACGATCATGACGGCGCGCCGGTTTTCCTCGCGCGCAACGCCTGGCACCTGAACCACACGGCCGAAACCTGGCCGCAGATCCGGTTCCTGAAGACGAAGGAACAAACGGCTTAGAAAATGAACGGGATCAGCGCCCAGCTTCGCGCGCGTTCTTCGAGGCTGAGCTTGCGGATCAGCGCAACGGTGATGAGCGCCATGGCGACAAGGCCGCTCCATTGCCCGAGGGCGATCGCCGTGCCGTGCGCTCAAGTGGCACCCCCGATCCTTTGCGCGAGCGCCGGCGCCAGGAAGCTCATCAGGGCATTGGTGTGCGCGTCGGGCGGCACGTCCTCGCGTACCAGTAGCCAGAGCTCCATCGCGAGGTCGGGCTCGGAATCGCGAATGCGCATCAGGCCGGGCTCCCGCTCGGCCACGAAGCACCACATATGGCCGACCCCGAGCCCGCAGAGCACGGCCTCCTTGAAGGCATCCCAAGAATTGACCTCGGCGCTGATCCGGGCGGTATCGGGCAGGTTCGTCTTCATCCAGCGCGCGGCTGCGGAATGCGTCATGTCCTTGCCCCAGCCGATCCATTCGCGCTCGGCGAGCGCGCGCCGGTCGGCGTAGTCGCGTGCGGCGTACAGCGCTTGCTCCAGCAGGCCCACCCTGATTCCGCGTAGATGCTCGGGCTTGTAGGGCACGAGGCAGAGGCCGAGATCGGCCTTGCGCTGGAGCAACATATTGATGGCGTCGCGCGCGGTCAGAAGTTCGAGCTTGATTTCCGGCGCCGTTTTCCGAAATGCCAGCAGCTCCGGCATGAATTCGGTCCCGATCTCGCCTGAAATCGCAACACGGACCGTCCCGGTGACCCGTTCCTCGGTCGCTGCCAAGCGTTTGACGAGCTGCTCCATTTCGCGCTCGATGCGCTCGGCGCACTCCAGTACCGCCCGTCCGGCGGTCGTGGGGCGATAGCCGGACGGGCTCTGCTCGAACAGCGATATGCCAAGGGCGGTCTCGAGCGAACCGATGCGGCGGCCTACCGTGGTCCGGTTCACCCGCAACCGTTCGGCGGCTGCGGTATAGTTGCCCGCCCGTACGGCGCCGATGAAAAAACGCAGATCGTCCCAGTCGAGCATTGTGCAATTTTGCACACTGGCTGTGCGAACAAAATCATTTTTTTCCACGCGCCCAGGCACTAAATATCCAGATATGGAAACCGCGGCCCGCAGGGCTGGCGGTCGCTGGGAGGACGAGAAATGGCGAAGACTGCGGACTATGGTTTGGGCGAGTTCACCTTCCCGCGCGGCTGGTTCATGGTCGCGGAGGCGAGCGAGCTGGACAACGGCCCGATCGGGGTGAGGTTCTTCGGGCGCGATTTCGCGCTCTATCGGGGCAAGAGCGGCCGGGTGGTCATGCTC